>ERZ772971.173-NODE-173-length-41554-cov-7.739367_pt1 | contig 41554 bp, 48 predicted proteins | sample MGYA00511943_ERZ772971 | MGnify/ENA primary metagenome ERZ772971 (study PRJEB29015, sample SAMEA2737929) | human oral metagenome | biome: human oral; feature: human-associated habitat; material: dental | place: China | collected 2144 ... | reverse complement strand
AAATGTTGCCGAGAATTTCAAACCCGTCATCGAACTGATTCATAAACACTGTTGACTTTCCTCTATATTTTTTATCTAAATCATCGAATATAAAGGCTTGGTTTTCGTCCGAATATTCAACAACTCCTATCCACCTTGCAAAACTTATTGCCTTTATTACATCTCCCTCATATATCTCCCTATTATTCTTATCCTTTAGTCCTGTATATTGACACAGAGTGAATCGCTCGCCCTCTCGGTCAATTTCCCAAGAATCTGTGTCCTTGTTGTAAAATTCTATAAAGATATCGCTGATTGAGTAATTCGTCAGTTCCTTAAGCTTTTTATCCCACGCTCTGAAATATATATCTCTCATTTGTTATTCTCCTTTGTATGGATTTGGTAGCGGCATCCATGCGATTACGCTGTTCATGTCGTCATCCGTACCCGATAGATAAATGCCATCGGCGTCTTCATCGAAAGAATCAACCCAAATACACGCTCCGTCCGTCACAAGAACATCTTCGTTGTATTCAGGCAAATTCCCTACAATTCGTGCACAATCACGAGAATCAAAATAGTTTTCTTCATCTGGCGTTGGTTTTCTAAACGTTATTTCGTTCCACTCCGGGATTACGTTATATGCTTCCATCTCTAACCTCTATACGCATTCTGAAGTGCCATCCATGCGGTCACTTCATCAACTTTTCTTTCTGTAAAAGATAAGTATAGCCGCTCACTTTCACCAAATGAGTCTATCCACACTTCCTTTCCATTTGTAACTAAAACTTCTTCTCCTAATTCAGGAAGATTTTCTACAACAAAGAAATGACCACGTCTTCCGCAGCGCATTCTTTCTTCTTCTGTTGGTTCTCTGATTATAAGTTTGTTCCACTCTGGGATTTTTTCGTGCGCTTTCATAGCTTCATCTTTTACTCCTACATTTCAATGCAAGCATTCTGCCACTTCTTGTAAGCGTCAAGATAACACTCGTTTTTGTCTCCGTTATAGGTGACCTCGTAATACATACCGTCTGATACGTTGGTGCTTAGTAACGCCTTTGAGTTTTGCAAGGTCTTACAGAACCAAACGACAAATACATCATCTGTTGTGATGTGTCCATTAATGGTAGCTGGGTTCACTCTATCGTTGTGATAGTTTCTTACAAATTCTTTACACTTCTTTATAAATTTTCTTTCGTCCATAGCTATTTCCTTTCTCGATTACCATATCTGTTCTACTTTTTTCTGCTTTAGCATTTTTAATTCAAAATCATTGAATTTTTTATATTTATTAAAAATGCAAGTTGTGATAAATCCATCATCATCAGTTACAACTTCTGCGCCCGATTCGCATTTTGGGCAAGCGTATATGGTCATTGGATATCCGCATGAATGATAATCATTTACGGATACCATTTTTGTATTACAACATAAGCACTTCACATCTAACCTCTTCATTAATAATTCATATATAGCGTTTCAACTCTTCGCCTCGAACATTCGGCCGTGGTTGACTTATGTTCTTTTCGCCAATCAATGAGAGTGTTATTGTAAATCTCGTTCTCATAAGCGGATATCATAATATTGCAGCTGCTTTCTTTGGCGATTTTTAGCAGCTTCATATGCTGCTCGTCTGTCATTTCGTGATTGTAAAGGTACTTCTTCCTTGTGTCCTGTAGATACGGTGGATCGATGTATATAAATGTGTCTTTGCCATATAGGTCACTTATAAGCTCTAGCGCATCCTTGTGTTCAATCTGTGCGTTCTTTAATCTTTCGGCCGCAAGTTGTATCGTTTCAGGTAGCCTCGCCCACGCTTTTGCAGGATTAGGACTTGTAGCCCCTATTCCTCTCCTATAACCGTTCTTATACTTGTTTCCGCATCCGAACCCCTGCCAACACTTAACGGCAAATCCTCTTGCACGCTCGATAGATAGTGCCTCATCTTTGCTCTCTACATACACCGTTGTGTACTCAGTCCTAGAGTAGGGCGTAGCTTCTATCAATCTGCAGATTTCTTCAGGATTTTCTCTAACGACCTTGAAAAAGTTATAGATATCATCGTCGAGGTCGTTCAGGATCTCGTTATATGCAGGTTTTTTATTCAAAAACACTGCACCACTTCCTAAAAATGGTTCGCAGTACACTTTGTGCTGCGGAATGTGTTTTATTATCCACGGAGCTAAACGGTTCTTTGCTCCTGGATACTTAAGCAACGTTTTCATTTCATTTCTAACCTCTTCATTAACAATTAATGTGTCTTCACCTCGTAAATTGATTATAAGTCTGTGTATTTTTTAATCTTTCGGTCGCAAGTTGTATTGCTCCAAAAAACCCTGCCCACACTTTGGCTTAGTGGTCTTATTATTATTTTTCGCCAAGGTTTAAGCTCTATTGGTTTTTCTGCAATTAGATTCTCGCAATCCTCTTTTAACCAGCGTTCAATTAGTGCTTCACACATTTCTACATCATTAGCACAAGATTCACATTCTCTAGCACATAGTGTAAATTCTGTTTCGCCATCGCTTACTTTGCGTAAAAACCCTGCAAGTTGGTATGGTTCCATTTCTTGGATTAGTTCATAATTAGTCATTTATACCTCATTTCCCCAGCAGTCCCAGCCTTCGCTCTCTTGTCTTGCGAATAGCTCTATACGCGACACACCTCCGAGAAGTTCAACAATCCGATCCCTTGCTTCATGCGGCTTTTCGGAGTGTTTCCGCACTTTTGATTCAATTATTTGATGCACTGCATGGGATTTTATAATTTCTTTTGCTTTTGTTTTCTTGCTGATTCCCAGCAAGCATACTTCCGCGTTCGCCCTTGTGTATGCTCCCATACCCCAAAACAATGAATCTGACACCCTGTTTTTCTTTACCCACACAAAGGCGGCTGTCTTATAGGTAAATCCCCATGCTTCCAGCACTTTTATTGCTTCACTGATGTTTGGAAATGTCGCCCACATAAAACACACTGTTTTATCTGTGCATATATCCCTTACAGGAAGAGCACATATTTCTTTTGTTGACATGGTGTCATAATGCTTGCTTGCTGTACCCCGTGATTTTGCCCCCCCACTTTGCTTGTATGCCCACGGCGGATCTGCGTAAATCACGTCGTACTTTTTATCTGTATCAAAAATATCTACCTTCATTAGTAGTTTCCTATCATGAATTTTGCTAACTCCTGATATTCATCTTCTGTTAGCATCGCTCTTTTAAGTGGTGTTCCGTCTTTATCAAAAGTTCTTATTTCATATCCCGGTTCTTTTCCATACCAGGATATTTTTATAAGCTTCTTTTTTCTGCCCTTGCCATCTGTTGATAGTGTGGCTAGCTCTTCTATGATTTTGTAGTCCATTTGCTATTCCTTGTTAACTGTCTCTTTAATGCATCAGCACACGCCTTGCATAGAACGTGTACTTCTTGCTTTCCGTCTGAATTTTCTAGTGTAAGTATTTCTCGCTTCTCTCTTGCGGTACCGCAACCGCAAAGCTCACAGTAATTTATATTCATTAATTCTCCTATATGTAGTGCACGTCAATTCCATACTGTCTAGCTGCTGTTTCTTCAATTCGGCAGCCTCTAGCTACTAGCCAATCATGAGCGAATACCGCCATATCTGCAGTAGATAGCAGTTTTAATGATTCCGCCAGATAGTATAGTGATTCCGATTTCACGTTCTTATTTTTAATTTCTTTTTCAACCTTGTTTTTATCTAGCACTGAATCTATAAAGGTTGCCGCAGGATTAATTTCCCTTTTGACTCTTTCTTTAATCATCGTTCTTTCGGCAGCTATTTCTACATCTGTTTTGCCAGCCATTGGCTGTGAGATAAAAAATAGTTTAGGTAGCTTTGTGTTTAATTTTTCTTCAATGTACGCATCCATCGTTATTTCGTCGTTTGTTTCGTAGCTCATACTTATCTCCTTAAAACATTTCTGGTTCTTCGCCTTCCCTGGCGTGTATTTTGTCATATTCTTCTTCTCTAGCGTTTATCTCCGCTTTTAGGTTTTCGTTGGCTTGTTCAATCATTCTTCTTGTTGTAGCGCTTACCTTTTTAGCAATATCTTCATTTTTAGCTATTGTTCTTTCGTCGGCCCTATTCGCATATACCAGCATTCGCATTTTTTCTCTTCCTGCTGGATCGTAGGTGCACCGCCAATCATTACAGTATTCGCATTCATTACAACATTTACCACAGATGGTCCCCTTAATTCGCCTGCACCAACGAAACGACCTGTTGTCATTAGGTGTTCCGTGTTCGTGTCCGCACCTGTCACACACACATCCTACGTTTACCATCTTTTCCTATCTACTTCCTCTAAGATTCCTGCTATTTCTTTTCTAACTTCCTCTAGCTCCTCATAAGTCATTCTGAGGTAGCCGCTAGAGGTACTGAGTATCAAGAGTTCATCCTTATTCACCACATACGCGAAGCCTTTTTGTTCAGACTCATATGTTAATGTGTCATCGATAGCATCCGCCTTGTGTAGAATCTGATTTACATTTAAAGCTACGCTTGGAATAGTTGTAGTTGCTTTCCATCTACTCATAAATAGTTCCTTCCTATAAGAATCATCCAGTCACTGCGTGCTTGCTCTGGTGTCATTCCTTTGTCTATCTTTTCTTCTTCGTATTTCTTTTGATAAAAGCACCTTAGTTTGATATTCTCTTGCTGCGCCCATTCGCTGCAGTTCATATGCAGCTCTTCGTGGTGCTCGTGGCACGCGTCTACTTGAAAGCCTAGGTCTATGCTTATTTGACGATTAGACCCTCCGAAAACCTCATGCCTTTCTGCATAAGGTTTTCCGCAGTATGCGCAAAATCTGTTAGGCTTATCCTTATATCCGTTTTGTTTCTTCTTTTTCTTCTTGGTCTGTGACTTTGGAAAAGCACATGTTTTGTAATATTCCAGCATTTTTAAGCCCTCACTCGAATTTAAGTGTCCTCAACTCTTCTTCTGTCCACGCCTCAACACTAGGAGTATGTGGCTGTTCTTGAATTTCGATTTCTTTTTCCGGTTCTTCTTTAAACTCTTTTGCAAGCACTTCGTCCGGCAAGAGCCCTTTAAAATATTTTTCTCTTTTTTCGATGTCCATATTCGCCGTCGCTATCGTCTTCTCTTTTATTTACTACATCCTTAATCAGCTAACCCGATCCAGTAACAAGGGAATTCTTCATTGAATGCCTCGACGAATTCCCCATCTGTAAATGTCGTGTACGCATCCTCCCATCCGTCTTTGTTGCTAAATCCAGCCTGTTGTCCGTTATAGCAGACGTGATATTCTTCTCCGTATTCGCCGCAATTATTGTCGTACACATCACCAACGATTCCCTTGTATTCGAATCTGTAGTGTGGCTGCAGATATCCGCCACCATTACGGCTGAATCTCTCATTTGCAAAAGGGTTCTGCTCTTCTTCGCTTAATATAATTATTTTGTTCTCCATTTTTTCTTCTCCTTGAGCTTTGCTATTTCTTTCAGCAAAAACTTTCGATAATCCCTGAAAGCATCAGCTCTGTGGCCTTGTGCCCAGAGATTATCTAGCTCTGATAGCTCTCTTAGTAACTCTTTAAAACGTTTTGCTTTTGACATTATTATTCCCTACCTGCATCCTAATGCGTATAAGAATATGTGCAGCACAGGAAATAGCAGTGATAAGCAGATGGTTCCAATCAAATTTACTATTTTGAAATTGCCGTCCTCGTCTGAAAATATAGCTTTGAATAGCTCTTTATTGCTCATTACATGCTCCTTTTCTTGTAGATTTTATCTGCTATGTCCCGGACAAAATACCTTTTACTTCTTCCGTCCGGTAAGCACTCAACGCCATTCATTAGGTCTCTTACACTTGCACGACTAATCTTTAGATATTTTGATATATCTGATATGCTCGGAAAGCTGCCGTATTCTTTTTTTAAGTCATTCATGATTGCTTGCCTATCCATCTTTATTCCTCTTCGTGTTTGGATCTCTCTATGCTGAATCCGTCTGGGTATCTTAGCTTTAACTTTGCTAGATTGAGCTTTGCAACTGATTCTAGCGGCACGCCTGCGTTATATGCTGTTATCGATAAGTACCAGAGGACATCTCCTAGTTCATCAATTAGCTCTCCCACATCCGCATCATGCTTTCTAAATGTAGCCTTATTGATTTTGCCAACTACTTCCCCGATCTCTTCGCACATTCCCATTACGGATTCAATTACGCCCACTTCTTTTCCTGTCCTCAGTGTTTCGTGCTGGTAGTCATTTAGCGTCATTTTCTGTTCATAGTTAATCTTTGCGATTAAGAATCTCGGTAGTTCTTCTTCCGGGATATCCTGGATATCTACGCGCAGTGCCTTATCTCCGTATGATAAAAGTACTTCGTCCTTATCTGGTGTAGCGATTATCATATCGAGGTCCTTGCATGTATTCATTGCGTGTAGGGTGTCTCTTATTGCTGTACAGATAATTTGTCTTGTGGTGTTTGTATCCATTTTGTTTTTCCCTTTCTATTTTGAGTTTTTATTTTGTTTTTCTTAATCCTCTTCAGATTTATCATTTGTACAAAACAATTCTGATGGTTGATTCTAATACAACTATTCATTTAAAAAAATTTGGTCTCTTTCTTTATTTGTAAGTTCTAATACTCTTGTTAATGCAGTTATTTCGCTCGCAGTAAATTCACCAATTCCTGCTAACCTATTGTACAGAGTGGCGCGAATTATGCCAGTTCTTCTTGATAACTCAGTCATCGATAACCCACGTTCATTTATTTTCTTTCTTAATAATATGAAATCTGTCATTTCTTCTCCCTTCTTGGTTGTATTTAATGCAACTATACACTTGCATTTCGTCAAAGTCAACCACTTTTACAAAAATGTTGATTTATTTTTCACTTTGAAATATAATTCAGTCAACGCACTACGAAAGGAGTTATATTTCATGCTAGATTTGTATAAAAATATAAAGCAGAGACGTACCGAATTAGGTTTGTCGCAATCTGAACTTGCTGAAAAAATAGGTTATTCAGATAAAAGTATGATCTCGAGAATCGAAAGCGGGATGATTGACTTACCTCAAAGTAAAATAATCGAATTTGCAAACATTTTAAATACTACACCAGGTGCACTGATGGGTTGGGAAATAAAAATTGATCAATTAAACAACAACGGCACAATTTCGAATCGCTTTAAGACAAACTCCGGTGAGAACAGCACGTATACCACAAATAATTTTTACAAAGATTCTTCTTGTTGTAACGATGTACCAGCTTCAAGTATTTCGAATGATTCTATTTTTGATTTATTGGATATTGTTAAAGAGATGAGCGAAGTTCAGTTTGGTGAGTTAATGAATTATGCGCGATTTATTACACGCAAATAATTCGTTGAATGGTTGAATGTTTTGATTTAATAAAAAGGGGATTTATTATGAAAAATTTACTAAAAATCGTTTCATCTGTTTTGCTTACTTTTTCGCCCATAGCAGGGCTTGTCGCTCATGGACTAGGAAGTGATTATAATTGGCTATTATTTATTGCTACAGGGTGTCTTGTGATCACTTTATGTATATGTAGTTTAGGGGTAGCACTTCTCACTATATCGTTTGGTGTAGTAGTAGGACTTATTTCATCGCTCTTTTTCCCTACCCCTTTGCTTATATCAATATGCTCTTCTATTTGTTTTGTTAATATTTGGAACTCTTTTAACGGAGTTGCGGCTTTGTTTAGTTATATGAAACACAACTAAACCATAGCGGTAACCCGTATTGGTTATTGCTCGTGATTTGCTCGTGATTTTGTCAATTTGATATTACGATTCATTGGCTAAATGCTTGAATTTCAATGGATATATTTATTTTTTATGCTCGTGATTTGAAAGGTGGTATTAAAATGGGTAGCACATCAGAGAAAATTAAATGGGCGTTATTTGATTACATATTCCCTACAGCATTTATGTTCTTGGCTATATGTAAGCCGGAATATTATATTTTATCATCTACGTATCTTGTGTTTGCTATGCTCACTGTCGGTTTTTTCAATTCGCAAGGTCCGTTTCTTTATATGTTTATAATTCCTGTGTGTGGGCTTTTCGTAATTCCTGGATATTGGCACTTAATTAATTTTAATTATGAACTTTTTGCAACAGTAGGAGGTCTTGCCTGCTTCCCTGTTGGTTCTTTTTTAATTAATAGTTATGCTGCGAGGTCTTGATGAAAAGATATAAATTTACTAAAACATTTACATATGATGGCAAACGGTATTACATCCGGGCAAACTCTGAACTAGAGCTTGGTATGAAATATCAGAAAAGACTCGAGGATCTAAAGGCTAACCACGTGATTATTAATTCTAATATGACTCTTGGAGACTGGGCGAGGAAATGTATCGAGACATACAAGACTAGTTCTAGCGAAGATGCTCGTGATAGGTATTTAGATTTTACAGAGAAATATATAGTTAGTGAGATTGGTCATTATAAGCTTAAGGACGTACGTCCTATAATGTGCCAATCTCTTATTAATAAGTATGAGGGTATGAGTAAATACACTATAGGACAGGTATATCAGAAGCTTAATTTTATATTTAGAAAAGCTGTGGATAACGGTTTGATTAATTCAAATCCGGCTGCAGATATATCTAAACCCACAGGCACATTAAACAAAAGACGTTCTCTAACCGCTGACGAGCAAGAGGTATTTGTTAAATGTGCTTTAAAGCATCAGTACGCTATATACTTTATGCTTATTTACCTATGTGGCTGCCGCCCTTCTGAGGCGGCGAGGATAAAGTATGAAGATATAGTCGTTAGTAAAGAACGTAAGTACATTCACGTACGAGGAACCAAGAGCGCAGCGGCTGATAGATATGTACCGCTCCCGGATATGCTAAATGATTTACTCACCGGATCTACCGGCTATTTAATCACCACATCTCAAAATAATACTTTATCCCATAAAAAGAGATTGTTTGCATGGAAAAGTCTTGTACGAGATATAAATATAGAGATGGGCTGCAAGATGTATAGGAATCAGCTTATACCACCTTATCCTTTCGGTGATGATTTATCCACGTATTCACTCAGGCATACATATTGTACCAATCTGCAGAAGAAAGGCGTTGATATTCGCACCGCTCAATATTTAATGGGGCACTCTGATATTAAGATGACTGCTAATATCTATACACATACAACATTAGATAGTCTAGATGATAGCTGGGATATGATAAACGCAAAGTAAAAGTACACGCACGAGCGTGTACTTTTTTGATGTTATTAAGTTTATAGCCTCTTCCGCCTGCTGATCAGTGCAGCGACTACTACTATAAACGCTATATAATAAAGGTCTGCTGTGGGCAATTTCTCGCCCCTAGCTACCGTTATTATCTTGCTACCGCCTGTGTGTGCTAGCTTGTAGGCGGCGCAGAACCACATATTCATTTGTATATGTGGGTAGGGCATCACACTGCCCAGTCCTAAATTAGACATAGAACCCAAAGGTCATCTATGTACGTTCGATGGTGATTATATATTATATTTTTTCTTATTTCAACTACGGCATCGTACAGGGTGCAACATTGGGTGCAACATTTCATATGTCAATTCGTGCCAAATTAGACCATTAGCCATGTTGTTTGTTGTCTTTTATTGAAATACAAAAGCCTTATACATGCTTGGAATTACAGCATTTACAAGGCTTTTACTTTTGGAGCTGCTGGCGAGAATCGAACTCGCAACCACTTCATTACGAGTGAAGTGCTCTACCATTGAGCCACAGCAGCATATGAAGTTGCCAATAAAGTATATAATAAAATCATTTACTTATCAATGTTGCATTTTCATTTTCAAATTGCTGCGTGATATAATCAACCACAGAGTGTGCTACTATAGTCGTGGCATATGTATATTAAATATTTACAAATGTACATGAATTGCGAGGTATCCTATGGCCGGAACAGAACAATCAAAGAGAATAGAAGATAAGAAAATTTGCCTCATATATACAGGTGGAACAATCGGCATGTCCAGAACGGACAGTGGTTACGCACCAATAGCGGGACACTTTCAGCATGAGCTAGAACGCATCGATGACCTTCGTGCTGATGGGATGCCTAAGTATGAGCTTGTTGAGTTCACGCCACTCCTCGATTCTTCCAACATAACTTACGTGCAGTGGAACATGATTGCTGAATCGATTGCATCCCGTTACGATGACTACGATGGATTTGTCGTGCTACATGGCACAGATACCATGGCTTACAGCACTTCGGCACTTTCTTTCATGCTTGAGAATCTTGGCAAACCTGTGATTTTTACCGGGTCACAAATTCCACTTTGTGAGCTTAGAAGCGATGGCAAGGACAACCTCATAACTTCCATATTGATTGCCGCTTCTGGCAAGGTAAATGAAGTTGCGCTTTACTTTGGGCACAAACTCTTACGCGGAAACCGTGCTATGAAAGCTTCAGCGGATGGACTTATCGCATTTTCTTCGCCGAATTATCCGCCACTTGCTGAAGCGGGCATAGACATCACATATAACGAGCCTCGCCTGATGCAAAAGCCTCGCGGAGAGCTTCTCGTGCAGTCGATCAAGCCAGCGAAGGTAGGGGTTATAAAGCTTTTCCCGGGAATCCAGTTTGAGCTATTCGCACCAATCGTAACGCGCGGACTCGATGCTCTAGTGCTTGAAACATTTGGCACAGGCAACATCCCTAATTACGACGAAGCTCTACCGCCCCTCATCGCCCGCGCTATTGCAAATGGCACTACAGTAGTAGTCTGCACGCAGTGCTCACAGGGAACAGTCAGACTCGGAGCGTATGAGACGAGTTCAGAGCTTGCAAAGGCAGGGGCGGTATCCGGTTCAAATATGACTACAGAAGCGACAGTAGCTAAGCTCTACTACCTCTTCAGCCTAGGTCTAGAGCACAGCGAGATCAGCAGGCTTATAGAAACCGACCTGCGCGGAGAGCTTAACCAATGAAGATAGCATATCTATCATCGCTTGCTCACCCTGACCTATGCACTTATCTTGAAAATGCTGGTCATGTTATCCGCACTTTCCCCGAACTCCGCACGGTATCTAGCCTAGTTGCAAATCATCCAGATGTACTGCTGTGCAAGCTAGGTGTAAAGCCTGAATCTCCTATATATGAAGGTGCTCCTAACGCACTAAGTTCGCTCTATCCTGGCGACTGCAGATACAATGCGGCTTGTACTGGAAAGTTCTTTATCCACAAACTAGATGTAACTGACGCAGATCTTCTGGATGCCGCAAAGGCAAGCTTTGGAGATGAACTGCAGCTTATAAATGTTCGTCAGGGATATGCGAAATGCAGCACTGTCATAGTAGACGAAGACTCTATCATCACATACGATAAAGGAATAGCAAAGCCTTGTGAAGCAGCAGGTATGAATGTGCTACTAGTCAAATCAGGCTTTGTGAAGCTGCGCGGTGCTGGTACTGGGTTTATCGGAGGTGCAAGTGGCCGTGTAGACAATGAAATAGTATTTAACGGCGACCTCTCGGCGCATCCAAACTTTAGAGAAATTACCGCTTTCATAGAGGGGCGAGGCCTCGGCTGCAAGTGGTTTAGCTCATACGAGCTTGAAGATATCGGCTCAATAATTACGGTTACAAAATCTGACTCTGACTAAGGATATATATGAAAAAGCACGCTATTATACCAATATTCATACCACACCGAGGCTGTCCTAACGACTGTGTCTTCTGCAATCAGCGGAAAATCACTGCTCGCACGACTGCCCCTACTAAGGATGATGTGAAAAATACGATTGACACATGGCTCACGACACTCGAAGAAGTTCCGACGGTCGAAATTGCTTTTTACGGCGGAAGCTTTACAGGACTAGAACTAGAGGAACAGAGTTCGTACCTCGCCATTGCCAAGGAATACAAGGATAGAGAGCTCATCGACAAGATCCATCTGTCGACACGCCCCGACTATATAGATAGAGATATTTTGGATAATCTAAAGGCATATTCGGTTGATACGATTGAGCTCGGAGTTCAGTCTTTCGACGATGAGGTGCTTCGTAAGTCGAATCGCGGACATACAAGCGCATCTGTATATGAGGCTGTCTCACTGATTAAAGAATATGGATTTGAATTCGGAATCCAGCTGATGATTGGGCTTCCGGGAGATTCGCTTGAAACTTGCATCTATTCGGCAGAAGAGACCGTCAAGCTAAAGCCTTCACTGACTAGGTTATACCCGACCATCGTTATTGATGACACGGAGCTACTAGAAATGTATGAGCGCGGCGAATATCAGCCGCTAAGCAGAGAGGAAGCCGTTACGAGGACGGCAGCAATGTATAAGATACTCGATGAAGCAGGCATTACGATTATGAGAGTTGGGCTCAAGAGCACTGATATCATCGGTGAAGGCGGATCGATAAATGGAGGAACGTATCACCCTGCTTTCAGGCAGCTAGTCGAAGGACGGATAGCACGGGATGAGATCGAGCCGCAGCTTGATAGGATTGTAGACGAGATCAGAGAGCGTCGCGATAAGTCATGTGAGCTCATAGCTAACCATTTGCAAGGCAAGGGCTTGGTAAATGAAAGCTTTAGTCATCAGAGGTTATCTCGGGTAAAAGTCGATATTTTCTCTTCTCCAAAGTGGTTTTCAAACGCCGTCGGTAATGGTGGTGAGAATAAGACGTATTTTGAAGAAAAATACCCCGAGCTAAGTATCAAGTTCAGGGTAGCTGACAGCTTGGAAGCTGCGCAGTTCAGAATAAACTGTAATATATAGCAATGTCTTGGTCTACAGGGCATTGCTTTTATAATGCGTCTTGGCTTAATTGCGCCATGTTAACTGCACCTTGTCGATTGAGCTTTTAAGTTGATTTTCTTCAATTAGAACGCTCTATATATCGCCTACTTATCATAGATACTCGTGCAGCAATTTTATTGCTGTACTGAGATCATTCACTTCCATCTGACCAGGCGCCGATACATTCTTGGCTGCGCCAAAGGTAACCGCTGACCCGAAAGCTTCACCACAAATCCTAGATAGCACTCCTGTTTCAGACATCGAAATCGTGACGATAGGACGGTCGGCAAATTCTCTATGCATCTCCTCTGTAGCGGCGAGTAGTGTAACTACATCCTTCATGCCTTTTGGCATAACTGCAATCTTAAGTATATCTACGCCTAAATCCTGCATCTTGCGGAGCCTTTCTACAATCTCGTCTTTGTCTGGAGTCTTATTAAAATCGTGATTCGATCCGATAACCTTGACACCGGCATTGTGAGCAACAGCGATAATTTCTTTTACGATATCTGTTCCTATAAAAACTTCCACGTCGACCAGATCAACGTATCCGGTCTCTGCAGCCCTTATTACAAGCTCTGCATAATCATCATATTTAATAGACTTTTCACCACCCTCATTCGATGTACGAAATGTCATTAACAGCGGAGTCTCTCCAAGGGCTGTTCGTAAATCCTTCAGTACGTCTTCTACCTTACTAAAATTGAACGCATGCTCAAACCAGTCGACACGCCATTCGGCTATATCTACAGGCAAACTTCCTATGTTATCTGCCTCTGCCAGTATCTCTTCTTTAGTTGCGCCAATAATTGGTGTGCAAATCTTGGGTAGTCCAGAGCCGATTTCAATTTTTCTAATTTTTACTGTATTCATGACCCTTTGCTTTCACAATTCTTTACTGATAACCTCAAGGGAAGTGTCGTATTGCGATTCAAATCCCATAATGTCTTGATGAATTCCTGTTTTTTTACATGCATCTATAATTTTTTCTTCAGAAACATCAGTATCCCCTAATTTGAGGTTGTGCCAAATATCTCCAGGCAAAACTAATGGTTCTCTCGATACATAGGTGATTTTATCTCTAATCTCTTCAGGCGAGAAGTTGTTTATCGGTATCGAATTTATTAAAATTTCACCACTATCACAATCATATATATATCTATTTATCCTAAAATAGTTGATTTCCCACTACCATTATCTCTAACTAACCCATACATTCCATTCTTTGATATATTTAAGCTAATGTTATTAAGCACAACAAAACCATATAGACTACTATCATTTTTACAAACAAAGTTCGACTTGATAGTGTTACGGCATCTACTAATTTACCTAGAAAGTATGGGGAAATCCCAGAAATTATAGCAGATGCAATAATATCCATTATAATAAAAATAAATAAGGCTTTTGGGCAACAAAATATTTTTTATAATTCATAATTCTGCCATATTTGATAAAACAGTTTGATAGAATTCATCTCGATTGCCTGGATTCACTAGGTTCTTTAATATTAGTCCATCCTTAAGTAATACTACACGACTACAGTAACTTGCCATCAGCGGATCATGAGTAACCATAATTATTGTTTTATTCATTGCTTTGTTGATCTCACTCAACGTGTTTATTACGATGTTACCTGACTTAGAATCTAAATTCCCTGTCGGTTCATCTGCAAGAATGATATCTGGATCATTAATAAGTGCTCTACATATGGCAACTCTTTGTCTTTCTCCACCCGACAATTCGCTTGTATGCCTGTTTAAAAGAGATTCTATCTGGAACTTTTTTGTATATATATCCACAAGCGATTTCATTTTACATGGGTCTTCGTCTTTTAGAATAAGCGGTATCATAATATTCTCTCTCACCGTAAGACTATCCATGAGATAAAAATCTTGAAATATAAACCCTATTTTATCTCTCCTTGCGTCTGCCAATTCGTCTTCTGTCATTTTAGAGATGCTCTGTCCAGTTAAAATAATTGATCCATCTGATGGTCTATCAATCAATCCGAGTGTTTTCAAAAGTGTTGTTTTACCGCATCCGGAGCGTCCCATAATACCTAAAAAATCACCTTCCTCAACATCAAATGATATTGATTTGAGAACACGCAAGTCAGTATCCTGGGAAACCTTCCAGTTCTTATTATATGCTCTTACTAAATCTCTGACTTCCATTACTTTCATTCTTATCGTGCCATCCTTTCCATGCTCTTAACTGCATAGTATGAATATATTCTCTGCAGTATTATGACAACAACTATATATATAGACGCTATAATTATTATATAGTTCCAGAATTTACCCTCCACGGTGATTCCCCAGCTATCTCCTCCATTTTCACATAGCTTTTTCAAAGCAACTGCATGAATTAACGCTAAAATTGTACTAATACTTAAAGCAATACGTGGGAGGTTTTCAATTTCCGTTATCAAAGTACGACGAATTTTTCTTCTCCTCATACCCATATCATTTAGAAACCTATATTCTCTATTAAAATACGCACGTTCATTTTCCAGCTTTATTATTAAAACCAGTACAGCACTAAGCAACAAAGCAATAAGTATAATGCTCTTGGTCATAAGATTTACTGCCTGATGCATCTTAAGCTGATTAGTATATGCATGCGTCAAATATAATTCTTCAGCTCCACCATCTACATTAACACCTGTCACGCCGCTTTGTTTCACTTCTCTTTTTAACTCACCGCAGGCCTGAGATTTATTTTTTTTAGAAAATTTATATAACATTAACTCCGTAGGTTCACTCCCAGATTGAACCATTTGATCATATAATTTCCTAAAATCTGAATTTGACAGCACAATTAGATTACCGCTCCAATGAGAATCTGAATATTGTCCAATTATAGTATTCTTGTAAATACGTTTAATCTTATATTCATAACGCTTGTCGTATTTCATTGAAAGTATATAATCAGCTTTTTCAGCATTATACTTACCTGCGTATAGTGTTTTTAGGCAAAAAGTAATCTCCTTGTCATTAAATTTTGCTGCTTTTTTTGTGCCCCTTTCTTCTACAACAACTACTATTTCCTTACTATTAAGATTAATTTTATGTCCCGTTAATTTCTTAAAAGCATCTGCTGAAATTGCCGTCTGTCTACTGTCGTTATAAGACGTCATTCTAATCGCCTTGCAATGTTGGAAATAGCCATTATATTTTTCAGATATCTTTTTGCCTTCTTCAATATTATTTTTGTTAGAATGCCAAATTGCATCATAAGGATAATCCGAAGACTTGAATTTTTGAATTGGCATAGTCGATGCTAACGCAGAAGCAACATATGATAATGCGAAAAAATGAACTCCAAAAACTATTAGAACAAGCAAAGAACTCTTCATATAACGTGTATATACGGAATTTAACTTTAATATATTTTTAAAATAAAATTTGTCATTTTTGCTTAATAATTGAAAGAATACTGGGACAGAAAATATTAACAGAATAGTTCCTGAAAAAAACCATAACACAAATGCTCCTGCATGTTGCGTTTCGTGACTTTGAAACATAGAATATCCAAAATATGATATTACTGCCGCTACTGCAATCATATAAACACCTAATTTAGCACTTCTTTTTTTGTCACTAGAATAACTCTTCTTTGCCATATTACTCAGGTCACGATCATCAAGCCAAAGCATTAGTAAGAAGAATGTTGCAAGCATGATAATAACACTTAATTTCACCACTGAAAAATATACATTCCAACTTACTTTTGTAATATCAATTAATCCCGGATACAATGATTTAACTAAATGTTGTCCACCCCTAACAGCAGCAGCGCCCAATATTATACCTACGGAAAATGAACCTAGCCAGCCGATAAGATATTCAAATATAATCATCTTATATGCACGTTTCCTTCTCATTCCAAGGATTATGAAATTTGTATAATCATTTGCACGTAATTCTAAATACAATGACATCGCATATGCCATCATCATTGCAGTAATAATTATTATAATTTTTTCTGCAAGTTTAAAATCAACATACATTGAGAACATTATACTTGAGTCTTTGATAGCTTTTTTTACTATACTTTTAAATCCAAGAAATGCTGTTATCTCAATGGTTGCAAATACATTGCATAGGAAAAACAAAATATATTTTTTTAAATTATATTTAAAATTCTTTAAGATAATTTTTTTCATCTAAATACCTCACTAAACAAATTTCAAAGGGGCGATAACATTATCGCCCCTCTAAAACTACTTGCTTTCCTATTTTATAGACACTGGGCTCATCAATTTATTTATAATATAACCATCAACATCCCATATCCAATATCCTACGAATTCTTTCTTAATTGAATTATATGATAATTTTGTAACAAGTCAATATGAATAAATAATGTTCCTAGATTATTCTGTCACGGAAAACTTCTTTGATCTACTTAAGACAGAGATGTCTTACAAACATGAATTCAAATCTACAGAACACCTAATTTCTGAGAGTGAATCATACACTGACGATTACAACAATAGTCGAATTAAGTGCAAATTAAAAGGACTGAGTCCTGTGCAATACAGGATTCAGTCATCTAGAGCAGCTTAATTAAACTATCCAAATGGGGGGCAGTTCAGAATGCAATCCGTCCCCTTTCTTATATTTAGAGCCTATAAAACTTTCATTTATTAAAATGGTCCTCTCCTAAATACGATTTACTCAACATCTATCGCCTTGCACTTCTCATCGAGGATCGCCTCTGTTGCTGCAATATCCTTGAGCCTGCACAGTATCTCTAGATCGTCACCTCCATTTAGAATGGTGGAACCATGCGGAATTATCTCCTTGCCATCTCTCATGACTGAGACAATCAGGCTACCTTCAGGAAGCCCAAGCTCCATGACCTTGTGTCCATCCATCATTGAACCGATGTGAATGCTAGAATCGATTACGACCTTGCGTTCTCGAATCGAGATGCGCTTCTTGACGTACTTCTTGTCACTCTTGCTATAGACATCTGCCAAATAATCATGGTCGGGTACACCTGTTCCGTTCTCCGCCTTCTTTCGCTGTCTCCTGTGCATAAGCTGATCGTATACTGGTTCTCCGCCTAGAAGGTCAGCCACTACATATGCAACAAGAGATGCTGACACGAGTGATAGCAGTGTCATGAAGTTTCCAGTCATCTCTGTGATGAGGATAACCCCTGTAATTGGAGCCCTTACGACAGCTGAGAAGAAACCCGCCATCGCGATTATTACAAAGCCTTTGATATAGTATTCCTCAACGCCAAATGTCGCGCTTAAAAATGTAGAGTAAAGCCCACCCGTAATTGCTCCGATGACGAGTAATGGCAAGAAAATGCCACCTGGAGTTCCCGTTCCGAAGCTTCCCGTAGAGAAGAATAGCTTTGCTACAAATAGTATGGCGAGTGCTGCTAGCGTGAACTTCCCATCACTTATGACCTTCACGAGGTTGTTTCCACTGCCGAGCACTGTCGGATAGATGAACATCATCAGGAATGAAATCATGAGCATGATTCCGATACTGATGAACTTGTTACCCAATCTATCAAAGAAATCCTGCATCTTGTCTAGCAGTTTATTGTATAGAACACCGAGTATTCCAAGTATTACGCCAAGTAACACTACTGCCCAGTATAGGCGTAGTGGGATTCTGTGTTCAACATCAAAATCAAACACCGGTCTAAGTCCGATTATATTGACAGCTATGTAGTCAGCAACTGCGCTAGCTGCCATCGTGGATACAAGAACTTCTGCTGAGAAGTTCTTGTGAAGCTCTTCAAGAGCAAATAGCACTCCAGCTAGCGGAGCTCCAAACGCGGCGGCTAGGCCCGCGCCGGCGCCACAGCTCATCAGCATTCTCTCCTCAGTCAGAAGCGCATTCTTCCGGCGCGCGAAGCCCTTGCCTATCATGCCACCCAGCTGAATGCTCGGGCCCTCTCTACCGAGAGCCAAGCCGCCGCCAATAGCCAGAACGCATCCCGCAAATTTAGCAATCAGCACCTTGCGCCAGTTCTGATCCTCAAGACCCTTCAGCTCACCTTCGATTTGCGGGATGCCAGACCCCGAGATATCCGGTTCAAATCTAATGAGCTTATCTAAAATCCAGGCGATTAAAATCAGCACCAGCAAAACTGCAAAAGCATATATCGGCTTCACTTTAACCAGATGAACTGCCATCTGACGAGCCTGATCAGCCTTCACAATCATAATTCTGAACAGGGCAATGACCAGTCCGACAATCGAACCAACTGCTATCCCCTCTAGTATGAGCGTATATTTAAATCTCTGTTTCTGCCTGATGTTACGAACAACGTAGCTCTTATCTAAACTGCGCTTTGCAGCCATATCTATTCCTTCCTGCTTCTCTTTGGACAAAAAGCAGCAGCTCTGAATAGAACTGCTGCCCAATATATCCCTCTATAAATCAATTACTTCGAGTACAGATCACTAGTCGAAAACTCTGGGTTCGAAGTCATGTCTATTCCCAGCGACTTAAGCGTCTGCTCATCTCTATCGCTTAAAATTGCTGTGCTGTGAGCTCTGCAGCCGCGCAGCTTATACAGCTCTTTGAGTGCATAATCTGCCGTTGGATTCGTCATAGTCGACATAGTCAGAGCCATGATGATCTCTTCGCAGTTGAGAGAGGATTTATCCCCGAAGAATTCCACATTCATCTTCTGCAGGTTCTCTAGTACCTGCGCTGAGATAACTGGAATGTCATCAGCAAGACCAGCTAAAGTCTTTACCGCGTTGAGAATCATAGCTGCCGAAGCTGCCATCCTGTGCGAACTTCTGCCAGTAACGATTCTACCATCGGGTAGCTCAATGGCTGCCACGATTACATTCTCATAGCGCTCATTCTCCGCACGCTTCATCTCTGCGTATTCCTCTGCAGGTGCGACAACTTTTCTATCGTAGCGAGTAGCGCTAACCTCTTCCATGAGAAGCTTTGTACGCTCTAGCACAGATTCGTCAATCTTGCCCTTCTTATACGAAACTTCAGCGAGCAGATACCTTCTGATTATCTCCTGCTTAGCTGCCTCGCGGCAGATATCATCGTCGATGATGCCGAAGCCTGCACGGTTAACCCCCATGTCAGTTGGAGACTGATATACGCTCGCATCTCCAGTGATCTTATCGAGAATCCTCTTGAGCACTGGAAATGCCTCGATATCTCTGTTGTAATTGACTGCTGTAACTCCATATGCCTCTAGATGGAACGGATCTATCATGTTCACATCCTTGAGATCGGCTGTTGCCGCTTCATAAGCGATATTAACAGGGTGCTTTAGCGGAATGCTCCAGATTGGGAAAGTCTCAAACTTAGCATATCTTGCCTTCGTCCCGCGTCTATACTCGTGATACACCTGCGATAAAGCGGTCGCCAGCTTGCCGGAACCACCACCAGGACCGGTAACCACTATCAGTGGCTTGGTAACCTCAATGTACGGGTTAGCACCGTATCCCTCGTCGCTGACGATAGTGTCAACATCAGTAGGATATCCTTTAGTATAATTGTGCTTGTAAGTGCGAATTCCTCTTCTTTCCAGCTTGTTGATAAACATATTAACCGCTGGATTGTTCTCGTATCTAGTCACGACAACCGAATTTATCTCAAGATCATAGCTACGGAAAGCATCGATGAGCCTCATTACCTCAAGATCATACGTGATCCCAAAATCTTGTCTCGTTTTACTGGAAATAATGTCTCCTGCATATATGCAGATGATTATTTCCGTCTGGTCCTTCATGCGGTTCAAAAGTTTAATCTTGGCATTCTCATCGAAGCCAGGCAGAACTCTCATCGCGTGCTTATCCTGAACGAGTTTCCCTCCGAATTCGAGGTAAAGTCTCCCGTCTCCAGCCTGAATCCTCTCCAAGATATACTTTGACTGTTCTTCGATGTACTTCTCCGCACTAAAACCGACACTTCCCATTTATTTCTGGTCCTTTCTAAATCCAATTAAGCAACAATAATTAATCCTATATAGTCGAAAGCCCCACTAGATATTATGCATTAGCAAGGCTTAACCTCAATCTCAAGCTTGTTCCTGAGATTGACGTACGGCTCCATCTTAATCTTATAATCCGCAGAAATCTTCCCAAATCCATCCTCATCAAGCGAGTTCTCAATCTTATTGGTGTAAATCTCCATTTCAAGATTCCCAGTAGGTATAATATACCTCGTGATATTGAGCACGCCCTCTTCAAGACGCATATCCATCATGCCAGCACCGTCATCCTTACCGTATCTTCTAATCTGGAGCTTATCCTCACCTTCGAGCTTCAATATGGTCTTGGTATTCTCTAGTCCACCATCTGCAACCTCATCATATGTGATGTACATGGATTTCCCTTTGTTATATAAGAATCCCTCAGTAGTCACTTCGATATTATCTTCCAGTATGAGTACACGCTTATATGCTTGTCCAGTAGGAATGAGCTTCTCAGAATACTGGTTATTTGAGATTACTAGATTTATACTTTTCTTCTCTGCCATTAATTCCCTCTTATGCCTGAGCCTGTACAGATGCTGCGATGACCTTCGCTAGCTCTGCAACAGCCTGTGCGGAATCCTCCTTCACTGAGGACTTAATTGTTACGATATCCCCTACAAATTCGATATCCTTCATGCCCTCAAAGAACTCCTTGATGAGCTTTCCGCTCACTGGATTCCACGAACCATTCTCTATGATGCTTACCTTCTTGTTGCATACTCCCATAGACTTCATCTCTCCGAGAGCTTCTTCCATCTTGACAAAGATTCCATTGTTGTATGTTGTACAAGCAATTACGATGTGGTTGTATCTAAATGTCTGTGGGAGCACATCCATTGGATCCCAGTGCGATACGTCCATCAGCTTCATACGAGTAACGCCATCTTCGGCAAGCTCGCAAGCTAGAATTTCAGCTGCGTTCTTGGTGTTACCATAAGGTGAAGCATATAGAATGAGAACGCCATTCTCCTCGGACTCGTAACGCGCCCAAGTTAGGTATGCATTTATATATTTCTCAAAATCCTTACGGATGATGAATCCGTGAAGCGGACAAATTCTCTTTATATCAAGAACGCCAACCTTACCGATTAACTTCTCTGTGAAAGTTCCGTATTTGCCAACAATTGTTGTGTAGTACTTACGTGCTGATGGCAGCCACTCTAGCTCAAAGTCGTATGCATCTGCAAAGATGTTTCCGTCATGCGCTCCGAATATTCCAAACGCATCGGCCGAGAACAGTGAACCTGTCGACTTCTCGTAAGTAACCATTACCTCTGGCCAGTGAACCATAGGTGCCATGTAGAATGTGAAGGTGTGCGACCCAGTACATAGCTCGTCGCCTTCCTTGATTTCCTCAAAATATTTGTCAACATCCCAAGTCACATATTGCTTAACCATAGCCTTAATCTTCTTGCTGCCGACTACCTTCGCCTCTGGATGTCTCATAATTAGTTCTTCTAGCGAAGCGCTGTGATCTGGCTCAACATGATTCACAATGACATAGTCAAGTGGCCTGCCGTTAAGCATGTGATCAACATTCTCATAAAAAACGCCTGAAACTGATTTATCAACTGCATCAAGCACAACTGTCTTCTCGTCATCTATAAAATATGAATTGTACGCCATACCATCGTTCATAGGAATAACTCCTTCGAAGACTGAAAGCTTACGCTCGTTACCGCCAATCCACCAAATCTTATCTGTTACCTTGTAAACGCAATGCATTTTGTACCCCCTGTAAACTAAATTAGAATGCAAATCATGCATAAATCATATCAATAGATTATACTACTTTGGTATATAGTTCAGCAACTTATATTGTCACACTTGGGGCAATTTCTCACATAAAATACATATAAATTGCTATGAAAAAATTATTTTCACTATATAATAACAACAAGACTAAACTATTATTCAAGGAGAATATCTATGAGCGATTTTGATCATACTATTCCGACGGAAAATGATAATTCCAATCAGGTTGACGAACAATCTGCTACGCAGGATGTAAACTGCACAGATGTCAGTTCTAATACGCAGGGTGCGGAAGATATTCACGAGGATTCTAACGAATATTGGCGCGACGATGGCTCCATCTATGATGTGAAAAACGTGCAGCTTCCCGAAGACACTCCAGTCAAGAAGGAATGGGGTAGCTACGCACCAGAAAATGCTGGAGACTTCCTTCCAAGAGACGGCGAAGGGCCGAATTTCGTTTTGATTGACGAAAATAGCAACGTTCCTGCACCTAGAAGCAGATTCAATAGAAGCAAGTACGAAAGCTATGCGAAACACGCTGCAGATGGCTCATTTGAAGGATCATATGGTAAGCACGCAGCTCCCGAAAACGGAATTCATAACGGCACAGGCTATACATATCAAAATGAATATGCAGGACAAAATGGAAGTCCCAGAGCACCGGGAGCACATGCTTATACTGCAGGTTTTAACGGAGACAATCCTTCGGCGCATAAGAATCCCAAGTATGTGACAAAGAGATTCTTTATCATCACGCTTATAACTTCGATGATGCTCACGTCGATAGTTAGCTCATGGCTTGTGGTGTTCTTCTCAAATAGAACTCCTTCCTATAAAAACCTTTCGACTTCCTCTCTGCAGAGTGCTACTGGTGGCAAACTTACCATAGACGAGATTGCTAGCAAAAATGCCGATGCGGTGGTTGAGATCATGACTACCTCTGGTGGTACTAGCGAAGGTGCAGGAAGCGGAGTTATCGTAAAATCGAATGGCTACATAGTCACGAATTACCACGTGATTGATGGAGCTACGACTATCGTAGTTAGACTTCATAGCGGCAAAAACTATTCTGCTAGTGTAGTGGGCTACGATGAACAGACTGATATAGCGGTCCTCAAGATAGATGCTACTAAGCTAAACGCTGTTACAATCGGAAGGAGCAGCAAACTCTCGGTAGGTGATCTAGCTGTTGTTATCGGTAACCCACTCGGAAAGCTCGGTGGAACTGTAACGGCTGGCATCATAAGCGCCAAGGATCGTAAGATTGAGCTCGAGAATAGGACTCGTACGCTTATACAGACAGACGCGTCCATCAACGAGGGTAACTCTGGTGGCGCGCTATTTAATAGTAAGGGCGAACTCGTCGGAATAGTGGTTGCCAAGGGTTCAGGAACCGGCATCGAAGGTCTGGGGTTTGCAATCCCAATCGACTCCGTCGCTTCATCCATCGATGACATCATCGAACATGGCACGATAACAGGTAAGCCGATGGCCGGAATTTCCATCTACGATGGAGATGTAAAGGATAAGACCACAGGCAAGAGCACTGCTGCTGTTCTCATCGCTGAGGTGAATGGCTCAAACGCTAAGGCCGCAGGTCTAAAGAAGGGCGACCAGATTATCTCCGTAGATAACGAGAAGGTATCCACTGCAGAAGGTGTAATTTCAGCCATCCAGAGTCACCGCATAGGAGAAACAGTTAAGCTTGGAATAATACGAGACGGCAAGGAGATGACGATTTCCGTGAAGCTGCAGAGCTCGGCGGAGATTAAGAAGTGATTCATATAAATATGGTTTATTTATATGGATTTTTATCAGCAAAAACCAACTTTAATAAATAACCTATTGCTGATTCCTTTGACAGCAGTAGTTGGGAGAAGATTAAATGAGCAGTAATATATTAAGACCAGATTATGATGGTGTAATTTTTTATTCTGCAAGTGATTTGTCTACAGGATCTAGTTTAAAAGCGGCTGAAGACAGAATTGATATTCTTTTAAGCTTGAATTCTCCATTTAATATAAATCACATACTAGAATTTCATAATATTATCAAACTATTTGAAACAAATGTAAAACTAGAGGCCTGGTCTTCTGACTATTATGCCGAACTTAAAAGAAAAGCAAATAAACTAAAGGAACATATCGGAAGGTATGTTTCTAATTTTGATTATAATCGCTTTCATGATACGTATAACGCCACAACCACTCTTTATGTTTCATCCTTCTGGGATATGTTTGAACATTATGGTATGCAAAATACTATTCCCGTAGACACTTTCAAATCTTTGCTCTACGCTGATAAGAGGGTTCTCCACCATGTACTTCGTAGAAAAAAAATAGTATCTAAATTTGATCAATTAATTAGTAACTATATGGTTATTAATAACAAAGGCGCTGAAGTTCTAATTAATGCATACCTTGTTAAACACGAGTCTAATAATAAATCCTATTACATTCCTAACTCACTAACTATAGATAAAAAAACATCTATTATTAATTCGTATATAGAATCTGAAAATCCTAATACTAATTACTTAGAGATGATTATAAAAGGGAAAAAATGTAGTCAGTTAGCTCTTAATGATAGGATTAGGTTAGCTGCTAAGAAGAAATATAATAAAATTATTGAGGCAGTTTGTTCAATGAATACAGGATTAAAAATTGGTGTTAATGTCGTTTTTAAACCTATCGATGAACTTGTAACTATAGATGATAAAGATTGCTTTGAGCCAAGATTCACTTTTAATTCATCCTGGATAGAAGAAAATCTAGATTTTCCAACTCTTATGAATAATTTTATTCACATGTTTGGATTTGTAGATAAGTTCTACCGCTCCTCATTTCCAAACAATGCTCGCGCTTGTTCTCTTGAGTCATTTGTGGGACTTAAAAGTCTAAATGCATATCCAGTTGATGCTGCATTTGAAATGCGGAAGATGATTTCTACAGTTATAATAATGGCATATGATGCTAAATTATTAGAACACAATTTAAGGATTGAAGACTTAATAGAATGGTTTTTTCAGACATATTTGATGGAAGAATTCAACGCAAAAGGTTTTACCTATAACTCAACTTCTCAATCTGCAACATACCTTGAAAAAGCTAGACTACTATGTTCTGAAATTGACAGCATTATCAAACAATTCTCATTTTTTGTTACTGATAAAGTTATCGATCAGGATTTGCTAGAAATGTCATCATCAACACCTTTATTTTCACAAATAAAAAGTTTTTGTAATAGAAAGTATGGATATCTAGTTGATGAAGAATTGCAACGTATATCTAAAATATTTTTTTCTGATCAAAGCGCACTAAATTATACGGATCGAACAGGCGATGAGTATTGTACTTTTTATGAAATGTTATGCAATGAAAGATTGATTTATGATGATTTTGCAAATTATCAGCAAGCCATAATTGATAGTCTTTTAAGCAACGATTTTTTAGCCTATTCATCTTGTGGAATACTCAAATTCTCAAAGGAAAGGTTAGCTGTATTAAGAGATTTTTTCTACAATAATGTAATATGTCTTACATATTACGATCTTCCTTATGTAAATAAACTTATTGAACAAGGAAAAATAAAGGTAGAAAACACACTTTTCTCAAGACCAGAGTACGAGTATTTGGACTACATGTTAAATGATCAATCATTTGATAATGGTGATCAACTTCGCAATCGATACATACATGGATCTAATACTCAATCTGAAGAGCAGCATAAGCAAGATTATTATAAATTACTCAAGATTATTATTCTTATTGTCTTGAAAATAAATGAAGAATTTTGTAGAGCTGATGATACTTGGGGTAATTAATTCAGATTTATTATTACCTCATATGTGTATCAACATCTTGCTTTCAGCCAAATCCCTTTTCCACATAATTTATCCTGTTTAAATATGTAAAAAGACAGAACCCCTCATCCGAAGGGTTCTGTCTTAATTTTTAGCAACTTTATTATTAGTCTGATACAATAATAAGCAACTTAGCGTTTCTTATATCCAGTTACCATCGTCATTGCAAAGCAGAAAACTGTTGCCCATGCGAAAAACTTATGCTTCTTCATAATCCAACTCCTTGATATCTTCTTCCGACTCACTTAACAGCGGCGTTGTGCTATATAGTCCGCTCAGTATAGTCGATCCGTTGTGGAATAGCGCTGATGAGGAAGGTGTTAAAATCCCTGCAACTCCTAGTCCAATAAGTCCTGCATTGAATGCAACGATGAACTTGTAGTTGCTATCTATTCTCTCCATCAGCTGCATGCTTATTCTTCTAAGAAGTACGATTCTGCGCAGGTCATCCGATGATATAGTTATATCGGCGATTTCTCTCGCAATCGCAGCACCTTCATTTACAGCGATTCCAACATCTGATTCAGATAGAGCAGGTGCATCGTTTACACCATCTCCAACCATGATTACCTTTCGGCCTGCTGCATGCTCAGCTTTTATAAATGCGAGCTTATCTTCCGGAAGCACCTCTGCGCGATACTCTGTGAGGTCGAGCTTCTTTGCCACTGCAGCAGCTGTTCTCTCGTTGTCTCCCGTGAGCATGCATACCTTTGACACTCCGAGTTCATAGAGCTCCTTGATCACATCGGCAGCCTCTTCTCTAAGAGGGTCAAATATGCAGATTACAGCCTGCAGCACTCCGTCGATAGCTAGGTATAGGTGCGAATACTCTGTTGGCAGTGTATCGATCTTACCCTCTTCGCCATCTGGCACTACGCTCTTACTGTCTTCAACTACGAAATGGTAGCTGCCAATAATCGCATTTTTCCCGTCGATATTACTCGAGATTCCATGAGCAACCACGTAGTCAACCTTCGAATGCATCTCTTCGTGCGAGATATGACGCTTCTTGGCCTCTTCAACTACTGCATTTGCAACGGAATGTGGGTAGTGCTCTTCGAGGCAAGCCGCAATACGCAAACTCTCCTCTTCTTTTGCATCGCCAAAAGTAATAATGTCTACTACGGACGGTGTGGCGTGTGTCAGCGTCCCTGTCTTATCAAATACTACAGTATCTGCCGTTGCAGTCGCTTCGAGGAACTTGCCTCCCTTTACGGAGATATCATACTTGCTAGCTTCCTTAATTGCAGAAAGCATCGAAAGCGGCATCGACAGGTTCAAAGCACAAGAGAAATCTACCATCAGGAACGATAGTGCCCTTGTCGCATTTCTGGTCAATAGATAAGTTAGTACCGTTCCCGCCAAAGAATACGGAACAAGCCTATCAGCGAGATGGAAAGCCTTCTCCTCAGTTTCTGACTTGAGCTTCTCCGACTCCTCGATGATCTTCACAATCTGATCGTACTTACCAGTACCTGCAGACTGAGCAACCTCAATTACGCAGCTTCCATCTTCAACGACAGTCCCAGCATATACATAGCCACCAGGCTCCTTGCGAACGGGAATAGATTCACCAGTCATTGTCGCCTGATTTACAGATGCTGAGCCCTCAACGACCTTCCCATCTAGCGGAATTACGTTTGAAGTGCGTACTACGATTTTGTCTCCTGGCTTTATCTCTTTGACATCGACCAATACATCGACGTCTTCCGTTTTCTTCCATACCTTTGTCACGTTAAGAGACATCACGCTTGCTAGATCTGTGACCGACTTACGACGAGTCCACTCGCCAAGTGTGTCTCCTATGTCGAGTAGGAACATTACGGATGAAGCAGTATCAAAATCATTTCTAAGCATCGACACTGTAATTGCAGTAGCATCCAGTGTCGCTACTTCTAGCTTACCTTTAGAGAGCGATTTTATACCCTTAGCGATGAATCCAGCGCTCTTAACGATTGTAATTCCGTTACGAAGCCAGATTGGCAGGAAGATATTTCTCAGGGTTCTAAACATGATCATGCTCACCATTTTCTCCTGGTACTTATGATCAAGCGCCCTACTTGTCTGCTCTGGCACTAGTGCGATAGCCTTTCCGTCACTAAAGGAAAAAACTCTCAGTGCCTCGAGAAGAGCCTTTCGTCCTTCTGCGCCACCTCTATATCTAATCGAAGCATCGCTCGTTCTGTCGTGAACGGTCGCTTGAATGACAAAGGGTTTATTTCTCAGGTAGTACTCTAGTATATCGGCCTGTTCCATAGTCATATTATACTTTGGAACACGCACGCGTATCCTAGAGCTCGATTCGTGAAGTATTACAAATCGCATTATTCTGCGTCCTTAGCTTCTTCTACCTGCTCCTCAGCAGCCTCTTCATCCTCGTCGTATGCTTCAACGATTGCTCTAGCGCTCTCAACCATTAGCATCTCTTCTTCAGCATAACGAACAGCATTCATATCCATTGCATCTTCGTAGATGTCTTCGCAGTTCTCTCTTAATGTTGTTGTGGTCTCCATAAGAGTGTCCTTACCGCGTAGAACTGCAGCTGTGCAGTGTGTATATACTTTCTTAGCATCCTTGCTTGTAAGGATTAACTTGCCAACTGTTCCAGCGAGGAATCCTGCTGCAACGCATCCAATACCAACACAACTCTGCTTACCTAAAAATTTCATAATAAACCTCCTAGTCTTAATTCTTTAATTATTATATTGATTGTATCAAATATATCACTTATAAAATTCGCTAGTCAACATTAACTTTTGTTTTGTTTCCTTAACTCGTGGGTATTTTCAAGGCTTTTAGCGCCTATATCGGTGTTTTCTATGTATATTCTCGTGAACATCACAAAATGTGCACAAAAAACGGGTAGTTCTAAGCTACCCGTCTCAATCGGATGACTATATCATGCCATTTCCTTTATCTTTCTTTACGACAAACTTTCTAAGCGTATTGATATGATCTGCAGCTGCTTTTCTAGCTGCCTCTGCATCACCAGCTATGATAGCATCTACAATCTTCTTATGCTCTATCGGCTGAATCATATACTTGCTCTGACTTTCGTAATATACATAACGGAATCTCATCGATAGTTCTTGAACCTGTTTAACCATCTGGATAAGAGTCTTATTGCCGCTGCACTGCACTATATAGCTGTGCAGCTTGACGTCATATTCTACCATCTCGTCCATCTCGCCATTTTCCATCGCGAGCTCACCTAGCCTGAGAAGCTTCTGTAGAGCTGCTTTATCCTCGTCTGTTGCCTTAACTGCGGCAATAGAAGCTGCGAGTCCGCCCAGAGTTTCTCTCACCTCAAACACGTCTTCGAGATCTTTGATGGAGATCTCAGATACATATGCGCCGTGACGCGGCTCGATAACAACCAACCCTTCGTTAGCAAGTTTACGAATCGCCTCTCTGATAGGTGTTCTGCTTACGTTCATCTTCTCCGCCAGGTCAATTTCCATGAGCCTTGTGTGCGCATCTATTTCACCCGTTAGAATTCGTCTCTTGAGCTCCAGGTACACTAGCTCTCTTAATGGTTTCTGAATCTGAAAATCTAACTCCATAAGTTAAGTCCTCCGCTCTTTGTCTTCCAGTATCGCCAAGTCGGTTCAACCCATCTAGCCGCTTCTAAAGCTTCATAGTCAGCCTCGAATCTAGTTTCGTCGGTATAGTAAGCTGCCACGGTGGGTCCGCTACCGCTCATCAGAACTTCATCAGCGTGCAAATACTCGCGTATCCGCGACACCAAGTTCTGCACTTCTCGGTAATGCGTAAGTGTGTACAGCTCAAGTTCATTATAGAAGCGATTGACATCTGCTTCTCTTTGCGCAAGCTCTGCGCCTTCAAGTTTCCTGTCAATTGCTTCATACACTTCCTTAGTAGATACAGCAATGCCAGGGTTAAATAAAATCACAAAATGCGGTCTCGGCATAACTGCCTCAACCACTTCGCCTATTCCAGAAACTATCGCAGCACAGCTCGCCTCTTCAAGCTGTGGTAAGCCCTTCAGTTCATCAGCATTAAGATATGCATTCATCATTATAGAAAAAGGCACATCCGCACCAATCTTAGCACCCGCTTCCATGAGTTCCCTCATAGACAAAGGACTACCAAGCAGGTGGTTCACACCGAGCATAACCGCTGCGGCATTTCCACTGCCACCAGCGATACCAGCTGCCACAGGGAGTTTCTTATCGATCTCGATTGAGATGCACTCAGCATCTCTCTCTTTCAGCAAACTTGCAAGATTACATCGACTAGAAATTGCCTCTATGACGGTCATCGCGCCTTTTACAGCCAAATTGTCTGTAGTTAATGGAATATTCTTATTTGTTGATGATAAGTATATGTTAGTTTCTGCAAAAAAACAATTATAATCATAACTATTTATTAATTTAGTTCTTATTTTTAAAATATCGAAAATATTGATACTTTGCATAAAAGACTTTATATCGTGATAACCGTCTGCCCTTCTAGATAGCACGTATAGCGAAAGGTTGATTTTCGCGTACGCTTTGAGTTCGATTTCAGAAGGCTTCATATCTTCTCTACTCATTTATCCCGCCCTAGATTCTAAAAATGCGAGGATGCCGTGCACCCTCGCATATATTGTACTATTTATCATACATAAATGTATATATAATTTGTGATTTTTCGAATTACTTCGAGGATTTTTTGCCCCCTGCTTTACGGTCTTTGATTGGACTTGGCTTATGGACCTTATACACATTAGGCAGAAGTTCACTTATCTCAAGTTTCTCCTCAATCTTTTTTGTACCCTTTCTCTTAGCCCTTCTCTCAGCCTTAGCAACTCTTTTTTTCTCTTCAGCGATTACTTCTTCGACTGACTTTCCAGTCTTCTTCGCCTCTTTATAAGGATTAAATGTGGATTCTCCGGATTTCTCCTTCTCAACCTTATCGTCATCATCCTTATTATGCTGCTGTCTAATCGTCACAACCATGATACCACCGAACATGATTACCATCATAACCATATTGATAGTTGTGTTCAGAGTCTGGTTAAAAGTCTTGAAGCTTACAGTGGTCTCTTTTCCAAGGGTGTTGCCGTTATCATCTACAAAATCCTTTTCGATTACCAGCTTATACTCCGAGTTATTCTTAACCTTGAATTTCTTGTTCGTACTATCCCCGAGCACTAGCACTAGACCAGAATCGTCGTTAGCAGTCAGAACCTTTATTGGGATCTTCTTGCCATCCTTGTCGACAATCTTAACACTATTTTTGTTATTAGCCTGCGCTGCCTTACTCGATACAGAATGATTAAAATAAAGCTTAACCCCTAGGTTCTCGATTGAAGTGTTCTTCTGTCCATCCTTAGGGTATGAAGACTTTAGCGCAAAAGCAGTATCATCTGCTGCGAAACACATAGCTGTGCTGATAATAACCATAAGCATCGACAGAACTGCAATTAGTCCTTTTCTTTTCATCTAATTTTCCTCCAATATATCAACTTTATCTTCAACTGCATCTATATTTTTGTTGCGAAGCTGGGCTTTAGTTATCCTTAGCTCTCTAAAGAAGCTAGTAAGCGCCTCCGCACATTCATCGGCAAGTATCCCTCGTTCTACATCTATCCTGTGGTTGAGCTGTGCCTCATTCGTAATATCGAATATTGAACCAGCTGCTCCATTCTTAGGATCCATCGTTCCTATGTAAAGCTTATCCAGCCTTGAGAGCACCATCGCTCCAGCACACATCGAGCACGGCTCAAGTGTCACATACAGCTCACATCCGCTCAGCCATTTACTTCCGAGCTTTGCTTCGGCTGCATCCATCGCCAACATTTCAGCGTGAGATGATGAAGATGCGTATGCTTCCACCATGTTGTGAGCTCTGGCGATAATTTCATCGTCCTTCACTACGATGGCTCCGACCGGAACTTCTCCGAGCTCTGCAGCTATATAGGCTTCTTTTAAAGCTTCTTTCATGTAGAAATTGTTATCTCGCATATCAGTTTACTTTATCATAGAGACGTGCATTTTTCAACAAGAAAACAAGCCAGACATATGTCTGGCCAGTTTTCTGTGTCATGTGTGTTAAATACTCTAATACGCAATTTTTTATAAACCTGCAACATTGCTAGTGAATCAGTAGCACGTACAGTAGATGTGCAGCTATACCAGCGCAGAGACCTCCAATTGTATGAGATAGGATAGCCTTTCCTGCAAGAGCTCTCGACTTAAGCGCATCCATCATTCCTATGTGTGTGCTGAGATATCCTGACCAGCACATACCCATTGCGGTAAATACTGCGATATCATTAGGAGAAACCTTGCCCGTCCTAATGAACTCAGGCACTAGCGAAATAGCCGCTCCTACAGCTCCTAGCGATGTAATTGGGAACGAGATAGCCTCTGGCGAATGGAACCCGAATAATGGTTCGATTATAAAATTGATCTTCTGCCCGAGATATGGAAGCAATTTTATGCCCTCGTATGCTGCTCCTGTATATCCGCTCTTTCCAGGTCCAAATGTGAACATCATTACGAATGTGCACACGATTAAAACTCCTGGTATAATCGCAAGCCCCATCTCAACGCCGTTCTTACCACCCTCTAGCAATGAGTCAAGCACTCTCTGGAACATGTTTCCTTCACGTATAAGTCTGTATTCTCCTTCAGTCTTGAGGTCCTCTACCGAGAAATGCTTTGCATATGGTTCCATAGCTTCCTCGCCATAGAATTTTTTAGTCTGCCAAAGCATGAGCCTTACACTGATAACCGACCCTATAATAGCTGCAACATTACCTAATAGCGCTGGGGCTATAAACTGTTTGCCTTGAGCAATCATAAATGTCGTAACGATAAGCCCCATTCCGAAAGAAGTTCCAAGGTTACAAAGTGCCGGCACTTGATACTTGCGGAAATACTGAGTAAACGTTTGATCCTTTGCAAACGGTATAATTGCCGGGTTATCTGATAGATATGTAGCGACCGCTCCCGTGATACTCGCTCCTGGCAGCCCCCATATCGGTTTCATCAGTGGTGCAAAAATCTTATTGATAAGCGCAATTGCCCCGAACTCCGAAAGCAGTCCGCTGATAGCACCAGCGAGTACAGCCATCGCCATTATTAGAAATACGGTGGAGAGGAGGAGGTCATGTGCTGTTGCCATCATGGTCTTGAACATGTTTCCGACGCCCATCTTATGTCCTAGCCACGAGAATCCTCCGATAAATATGAACAAGAATACGAATGTTTCAAGACTGACGGCTTTCACCTTCTTCTTGCCTTCCATTGGTGATACCTTCCTTTCATATAAGTCTATTATTTTTATTACGCTTGTTAATAACAGCTCCTTACAATGAATTTGGTCTGTATGGCTTTGATAATTAGTTCACTATATTGTCTCGATTAAAGTATTTTTCTTATATATTCCATGCGCCCATTTAATCCTTAGATATCATTTGAGCTGCTATACCCGTTGGAATTATTATCATTTATAGATATTTATATGTCAAATGGGCAAGTTTCAAGAAAATTAGTTTTTGATAATTTTTTATCGGAATTTGGTGATTTGCTTTAAAAATTTTTGTTTTTTGTCAGTTTACGACAAGTTTATTCGAATTTAGGCATCATATATATTGGGGAGTTTAAATTTTTTGACACAATATATAGTAATCATGCAAAGTGCCACGCCGACATAATGTGGTTTTGTCACTTTGCGCATTCGCTTTTTTACAAAAAAATTAAAAAACAGGCAGATTTTTTGAAATTCTGCCTGTTAGCTCATAAATCATCCTTTATTAAGCAAATATATACTATGAATGACTACTTCGCTCTCTTCCTCTTTCTTGAGAATACTACGAGCGAGCCTGACCCAATAGCCATCATAGCCAGATACAGCGCAATTGCTGTTGTATCACCAGTCTTCACTGCTCTGGATACTCTGTATCCGTGATACTTGGCTCTCGCGTTTCTGTTGCCATTTGAGCTTGATGTGCTTCCATTTACGATTGGCTGATTCTTCGACCTGATAGTAAAGCTTGTCAAAGCCCCACCCCTCTTATCCTTGAAAGCAACTGTCAGGGTGTGACTACCCGTGCTCTGTCTACCGAGAACTGCTTTCTTAAGGGTAACCCTTACACTTCCCTTTGCAGCTGTATAGTCAACATCCTTTACGAGCTCATTTCCATCTAGGAGAACCTTATCGTCATAGTAGCTGTCAAATGTATTTGCATCGTCCACGCTACGCTTTACGACGAAGAGGAGGTCTCCATCGCCCTTTGTCCAGAGCGCATTATCTCCAGTCTCGAAGTTATAAGTGATCTTCGGAATCACTGTTTCGGACTTCTTGATCTCATGCTTTGCATCGCTATCACGGTAGTACTTATCGCACTTCTTGCAGTGCCAGTACTTGATATTTCCATCTGCGTCAGTTGTTGGCGCAGTTGCCGCAATCTGCTCGAGGTCATGGCTCACGAGCCAGTGTGCATATAGCTTAGTGTCTTCTGTAAACACCTCTGTACCATCTACTTTAGTGCCTCCGGTCTTAGCTGTGAACCAGCCTTCAAATGTCGTGCACGCATCCTTGTCAGGCAGCGCGTTTAGCTTAACCTTTCCGTTTTCATCGGTGGTTAGCTCTGTAGTCTTGGCATCTTCGTCATTGGATAGAAGCTCCACCTTATATGGTACATAGAATGTTGCCGCTGGATCCTTTACCTTAAAGTTAGTATAAGCACCAGCACCCTTGCGCTGATCTTTATTAGAAGATATTAGCTTAACCTTAGCATCCTTACCATCCAAAACGTTGCCTTTGAATGTGTTAGCAGGAACATCCTTTAGTGTCTCTGGTACCTTTATCTCCTTGATGTTCTGGTTAGCAAATGCCTCCCTTCCTATCGACTGCAGTGACTTACCGAGCTCAACTTCCTTTATGCTTGCACGCTCTGGTGATCTGCTCTTGAACGCAGACTTGCCGATTGTCTTTAGGCTATCTGGCAGCTTAACCTTGACGAGCTTGTGTCCTTCAAATGCATTGTCGCCGATGCTTTCAAGACCCTCGGAGAATTCAACGTTCTCGAGAGGAGCACCGCTAAATGCCATTTTGCCGATTGTCTTCACTGACTTTGGAAGCTCTAGTGACTTTAGATTTGCACCAGAGAATGCCGCCTGTCCAATCTCAGCTACACCCTCAGGGATTACTACCGAGTTGATTGGATTTCCACCTGTCTTAGCAGGAGCAAATGCTCCAGTTCCTATCTTCTTAATTGCAGTACCATTTACTACCGCAGGAAGTTTGAGATTTGGATTTACAGCGAGCTTTGTCTTTCCTACCTCTGATAGACCGGTGATCGTATCTCCATCAGCAGTGAAGTCCTTTTCATTCCAGGAAGTATTCTCTTTCCAGTGAGCATATAGCTTTGTTCCATCATCGAACTTCTCGGATGCAGTTACCTTCTTGCCACCTTCACGCTCTGTAAACCAGCCTTCGAATTCATGCAGTGCATCTGGAGCTGTCGGTGTTGGTAGGTTATCTACTCTGCCGTTGTCATCGAGTACAGCGTAACCCTTTTCAACTGTGCCGCCATTTGCATCGAATGTAATCATCGCCTTGGACATCATCACACGGTGAGTTGTTGCACCAGTGTTGAATGCCAGGTGGTCAGGATTTACAGTTCTCAAGATTACGACGTGGTTTGCATCAGTTCCTGTGTTGTTCATGAAAGGCTCACTACCTAAAGTCTTGAGTGACTTTGGTAGGTCAACGCTTGTTAGGAGACCTTCCTTAAATGCGAACTTTCCGATGTGCTCAACGCCTTCCTCGATTTTGAGGCTTGTCAGCGTCAGAGACTTATATGTTCCTTCAAATGCAGAATCCCCGATCTCCTTAACTGTCCCAGGTATAGTCAGCTCTGTTAGGTGATGGAGGTGGAACGCCTTCTCACCAATCTTTCTGACAGATGCTGGGATATTGAGTGATTCAAGTCTAGCTCCTGCAAATGCCATCTGACCGATCTCTGTAACTGTGTTCGGAATCTCAATCTCACGAAGACGAATGTTCATCGAGAATGCAGCCTGCGGAATCTTTGTAACATTCCTAGATAGCTTCAGGTCAACGATTGAATTCGCTGTGAAAGCTCCCTCGCCGAGCTCATTAACTGAATCTGGAATGTGTAGCTTCACGATGTGATTGCCGTGGAATGCGCTGGTTCCAATCTTCGTTAGCTCTGCAGCCGACTCGAGGTCGACACCATTAAGCATGTTGTATTCGAAGGCTCTTGCGCCGATAGACTTCAGCTTAGCAGGCAACTTAACCGATTCAAATCCGTTCTCCGAAGTGAACTCGTACTTTCCAACAGTTACCTCTGCTTCAGGGATCGCAAATGCAGCATCACCTATAGCCGTAATCTCCACGCCTGATGGTGATTCATTTGGAAGAACCAGGTTGTGGTTTCCACCGTTTCTCTTCGCAATTCCGCTTGCCGTAAGACCCGTGATAGTCGCTCCGTCAGCGCTATATGTGAAGTCCTCGCTAGTCCAGCCGCTGCCAACTAGGTTGTCATACTTGATAACGTATGTGAGATCCGCCTTGTTAGGGAGGTTGTTATAAGCGTCCACCACCGACTTGCTATCTGTAAGCAGCGTCGGTTTAACTGGGTTATCTCTAAATGCCCTCTTGTCTATTCCGCTAATATTCGTGAATGACTTAGGTAGCTCGACCGATGACAAAAGCTGTCCTCTGAACGCATTTGATCCAACAGTCCCGTTAAATCCCTCTCTAAGCTTTAGTGATTTGAGTGAAGATGGAATTGCCTCTGCAGTCTTCTCAAACGCAGACCTTCCTATGATCGTAACGCTGCCAGGAATAGTGACTTCTGCAAGCTGGTTATTCATGAATGCATTATCACCTATCTTCTTCAGGCTCTCTGGGAGGCTAACTGTAGTGGCTTTGCAGCCCACAAACGCTCTTCTGCCAATATCTGTAACACCTTCAGGGATTACGATATCAGTAACTGCTACTTTATCGGCAAGTCCTACTGTATCGTTAGTTCTCCCGAATGCCACGTCAGGTATTTCCTTCAGCGACTTCGAGATAACTATCTTCTCTGCCAGATCAGTTCCGTTAAATGCGCCCGTACCGAGCTTTGTAACTGAATTTGGAAGCACTATAGATGTGAGTCTAGCATTGAGGAATGCAGAGTTACCAATCGACTCAAGTCCGTCTGGCAAGTTGACCATCGATACACCGTAGACTTTCTTAGCCGTGTTGTCGATAGTCCCTGCAAATGCAAAGTCGCCGATCTGCTTTATTGTCGATGGCAGCTTGACAGTCTTTGGCACATACACCTTACCCGCATCTACAAATCCGAATGTTCCAATCTGACCGTTACTAGCAAGCGAATTGTTAACACCGTCCCCGATTGCAACTATATTAACTCCGCTTGTGCTGGTCTCAGGAATCACGAGTGTGTCATTCTTCTTGAGCTTAGCTTTACCGGATTCTGTAAGTCCTGTAACCACAGTTCCAGCAGCGTTATATGTGAAGTCATCGCTGTTCCAAGGAGATTCGTCACTTGGAATGTTCTGATTTGCCTTGAGAAGCTGTACGTTAGACTTGCCGTTTCCGATATCCTCAACAAGTGCGCCTGGGTCGTTTATGTACATGTACACGATGCCACCCTTTTTCTCGTTAGCATTGCCAGTTGTAACAGGAGCCTTTCCTGAATTTCTGAGGAATGCCCACTTCGACACCTTTTCGGTTTTATCAGGCAGCTGAACCGATTCAATCTTGTTAATAGCAAACGCCATGTTATCGATAGAGAGCGGATAATCCGTAGTCTTAGAGAAATCAAGGTTTGAAATCTCATTCGTAGCAAATGCCCCATTACCGATCATCATAAGTGTCGATGGGAAGCGAGCCGACTTAAGCTTGTTCTTGCTGAATGCGTTGCTTCCGATATAGATTACTCCTTCTGGAACTGTAAGCTCTGTCAGGCTGTTGCCCTGAAATGCACTTGCTCCGATAAAGAAGTCTCCTCGCGTAGTCACGGAGCTATCCCATAGACCATTGCTTGGGGCCTTAACATTCTTAGGTAGCTCAACGCTCTCTAGGCCAAGTCCCTTAAAAGCGCTAGTACCAACACCCTGAACTTTATGTCCATCATCATCTACAGCTGGGACTACTAGGTTCTTGTTGTTTGCGAGTTTTGCTTTACCGCTGTCTGTGAGGCCGCTTACAACGTGGATAGTTCCGGTGATGATATTCATATTGTCCTGTGCTGGTGCAGGTGAATTGTTGCTGTCTAGAGTAATGTCTGCGTATGTGAAATCCTCTGCATTCCACACGTTTACGTCGTCAGAGAGTATCTTGTGGAATTCAGATTTTGGAAATTTGTTTGCATCTGTATACTTTGCAACGTCGTCAACATACACCTTTGTCACTAGGCTGTATGCCTCTGTCTTTCCTGATACGGAAGTAACTTCCTTCGCAAACACGTTCTTTGGCAGTGCCTCAACAGTTGCTGGAAGCTTAACTTCGGCTATTTTCTTATTTCTAAACGCATATCTACCGATAGATGCAAGTCCCTCTGGTAGCTCGAGCTTACATATTTCAGCATCCTTCAGAAGGTAGTTCTTGGTAGCGAAAGCATAGTCACCAATCTCTGTAACACCCTTAGGAACTGTGATACTCGAGAAGTTGTTTCCTGCAAACGCTCTAGCACCTATCTTCTTGACACTAGCTGGAATCTCAATTGAAGTGAGTCCTGACATCCAGTTCTTGTTATCACTGCAACCGAATGCACTGTCAGGAATCTCTGTCAGTCCATTAGGTAGGTCTATTTTCTCAAGCGTAGGATTTGTCGCAAATGCGCCTCTCCCGAGAGATGTCAATGTATCAGGCAGAACTACAGTCTTGATGCTATTACCCTGGAACGCAGTATCTCCAATGCTCTTGAGCACTGGTGAGAAAGCCACCTCTTTGAGTCCCGAATCGCGGAATGCGTTCTTTCCAACCTTCTCAAGGTCCATAGGAAGTGTTACAGAATCGAACTTCTCGTCCGCAGTTGCAAATAGTCCAGTAGTTGAATCCGTATCCGCAATCTCGGTAACTTTATCCAGATCCGAGTTATAGTCAGGGAGCACGAGAGCCTTGTTGACCTTGCGTTTCGCCTTACCGCTCTCGCTGAGACCGGTTATCTTCTGCCCGTCAAATGTAAAGTCATTTACATTCCACGACTCAGTGTCATTGTTGGTGGTTTCCGGAGTTCCTTCGTTTGTGATTAGCTTCTGTACCCAAGACTTCGTATTGGCGGTCGTCTTGTCCGTCGTATGGATTCTATCCATATTCTTATGATCGTAGTTCTCGGAGTACATGTATACCACGCCGCTATTTGCAAAATTGCCCTTGAGCGCAGCCTTCCCCTCTGCCGAAAGCTCTTCCATGCCCGGATTCCCAACAAATACAAACTTGTTAACTACCGCTGTATAGTCGGGCAGTCTGACAGACTTAATCTTGTTATTTGCAAAGGTCATGCCGTGCATTTCCAGCTGGAAATATGTTGTCAGCGGAAAATTAACCTTGCTGATCTGGTTGTTCGAGAAAGCTTGTGTCTCGAGCCACCAGATAGTTCTCGGCAGGGTCACGGTCTTAATCTTGTTATTCATGAAAGCATTTGGAAGAACTGCAAGCACGCCGTCCGGCAGATTTACATTGGTCAAGTTATTTCCTTCAAAAGCTCCCTCCGCAATCACGAAGTTACCCCTGCGAGTAATCTTGTGCGTAACTGTGTCATTGTATGACGCGAGCATGCCCGACGGGAAAGTCACCGACTCAACGCCCTTCTTCTGGAAGGCATTGCTAGCAACACCAACGAGCGTATTACCCTTATCATCCTTTGATGGCAGCACGAGTTTCTTGTTCTTGGCAAACTTAGCTTCTCCCTTTGCCGAGAAGCCACTTATCGCCTTTCCTTCGATATTTACGGTTCTGGTATAGTCACATCCGTAAATAGTCTTGCTCATGTCTGTGTAAGTGAAATCCTCACTAGTCCATTTCTCAGAATCCGTACTGGTACTTGTAGGTGCTTCTGTCTGCGCCTCAGCTCCAGTCTGAGATTCTGCTCCCGTTGTTTCCGCAAATGCGGGCAGTGGAATCGCTAAGGTCACCACTAATAGGAGCGAAAGCAAAATTTTCTTCATTTCTTTGTCCTTCTTTTCCATTAAATGTGAGATGAATATAAGATGTATATATGTAATATTATCTGTACATTTTACAATGTATCCAGCGATATTGCTTTCTGCCTGCATAAATATTCAGATTGAAGTTTTATATATATTGAACGGCTTGTATTGATAATACTTATAGTCTGCTTCCTTGGGATAAATCAGCAATTTTAAATGCTATAATAACAGATATTTTTATTTAACTACCAAGTATCGCGTGTGTTTTCTACACATCTACATACATATTTGGATGATATGAGGTAAGTAAAATATACATAGGGGATAGAGAAAATTATGGGTAGGATTTCTAAATTTAGAATAAAGAATCGTGGGCGAATGGGTACCGCCTTAATCTTATCGATGCTTCTGATTATCGCAATAACTCTCACAGGCTGTAATTCAGCTACATCCAATGAGAACTCTAAGGCGAAGAAGCATAAACAGACAGAGGCTGCTTCTAGCGATAGCAAGGGGGCTTCAGAGAGCTCCGACAGTTCATCGAGTTCAAGCGCAGGAAATGGCTCGGATAAAGAAAAATCCAAGGATAAGAGCAAAGACAAGGACAAGGATAAGAGTAAGAAGAATGAGAAATCAAGTTCTTCAAGCAGCTCAAGCACTTCAAGTTCCTCTTCCAGTTCATCATCAGTAGCAGCTAAGCACAAAGTCTGGGTTCCAGAACAAGGTCACTACGAACAGAAGAAGGTTTTCAAATGTAGGTGCGGAAGAGAGTTTAATAGTCCTGCTGAACAAGCTGCACATAGGAATGAATACATAGCCGAGAAACGCAAAACCGATCCTAACTTCGAGTGCAAAGGTGAACATCTCCCTAAAGGCTGGGTTACTAAACAGGAATGGAAGGTCGATGTGCCGGGACACTATGAATACAGATAAAACGTACAAATAATTGACCACTAGAAAAGCGCAGCGATTGAACTGAACCCCAAAAGTTGGACAGTATAATTAAGCAGCTCTAGAGGACTGACT
>ERZ772971.171-NODE-171-length-41621-cov-4.898763_pt1 | contig 41621 bp, 31 predicted proteins | sample MGYA00511943_ERZ772971 | MGnify/ENA primary metagenome ERZ772971 (study PRJEB29015, sample SAMEA2737929) | human oral metagenome | biome: human oral; feature: human-associated habitat; material: dental | place: China | collected 2144 ... | reverse complement strand
CCAAGCGGGATAAATGCTGGGTTTCTGAATTGCCGCCAAGCGGGATAAATGCTGGGCTCCTGAACTGCCGCCAAGCGGGATAAATGCTGGGGTTCCGAACCGCCGCCAAGCGGGATAAGACTAGGGTTTTGTGAGCGGGTGATTCAGGTTATCGCCCCAGCTTGCTTTCCACTTGCGCGCCTTCGCTGTCGCCCGCGCTTTTCAGGCGGTTGAGCAGTTCCTGCCAATCGATTTCGTGGGTGTGGCCGATGATGTCGAGGTGTGGCATACCGCGTCCTTGCACAAGGTAGTAGCCGTCGCTGCCGTCTTTTGCAGGGGCGATGCCGTCCAGGGTCAGCACGCCGTTTTCAAGGTGGGCGGTGAAGCCGAGGCGGTCATAGGGGAAGCGGTTCAGAACGCGGATAAACTGGTTGAGCATGACGTTGCCGCCGCCGGCGCGGGCCAGGTAGGCCACGGCTTCGTGGCTGATGCGGCGGCGCCCCGGGTTGTGATGCGCCGTGTGCAGCGCGGCGCGGAAGTGCTGCGGTTTCCAGTTGGTGAGGATGACGTCTGTTGCCTCGCCTTCGATGCGCCCTTCGATTTCGCCGATGCCGAAAGCCTGGGTCAGCGGTTGCAGGTCAAGGCCGCGCAGGCGCAGGGCAAAGCCGGCATAGGGGGCGTCGCTGAAGAAGCGGCTGATGTGCAGGTGGTCGATATGGATGGTGCCGCCGAAGGTATGGAGGTTAACTGGCTGTTGTAGTTGCAGGCCGTCGCGGTTGAGGCGGATGTCCGGCAGGGTACCGCCGAGGGTGCCGGGGAAGCGGATGGTATCAAGCGCTGCGCCGAGTTGGCTGAGGCTGATGGGCTCGATGCGGGCGCTGATTTTGTAGGCTTCCCGCTGCGGTTCCAGGCGGTGCACGGTGATGCCGCCATCAAGGATGGGGATGTGCAGGGGGTTTGCGAGGGTGATGCCGCGCGCGTCCCAGCGGTAGTCGGCACGGATGGCGCCAATAGGCAGTTTATGCCAGCGGCCGCCAGCAAGGCTGAGGCGCGAGGGGCTGCCGTTATTGCCGGTCTGGCCGTCGAGGTCGCGCAGTTGGTAGCGGTCTTGTTGGTCTTCGATGTGGATGTGGTGGAAGACGGCGGCGAGGTCGGTCAGGTGGCCGTCGCGGTAAGCTCCGCGCAGGTAGAGGCTGCCTTTGAGCGTGGCGTCACCAAAGAGGCCGTCGCCGAGGTAGGGCTTGAGGTAGCGGCGGTAGAGGTGATCGGCGTCGCCCGTGAGTTGGTGCAGGGTGAGGGCAGTGAGGTGGTTTGTGCGCCGGTTCCAGTCAAGGTCGGCATGGGCGCTGGCGTGAGCGTCATCGAGGTTGAGGTTGCGGATTTGCAGTCGGTCAGGGCGGTAATCGATGTGGGTGCGGACGGTAAGCGGCGCGCCTTCGTGCCGGTAGTAGTAGGGGGTAAGGAGGATTTCGCCCGCGCTCAGGGTGAGGGCGATGTCGCCCTGCCAGCGATCGCCGCTGCCATGCAGGTCGAGCAGGATGCTGCCGCGCAGGTGTTCTGCCGCTTGCAGGCTGTCGGCACTGTTGTAGCGGGCGTCGTGCAGGGTGATGTTGCCGCTTGCGTGGTAACCCGTGTGGTCGCGGCGGATCGTGAGCTTGGGGCGTATTTCGCCGCCGAGTTGCTGCGCTTTGAGCAGGGGTTCGAGCAGGGCAAGCGGCAGTTCGGCGTCAATAGCGGCGGTGTTATCCGCATAGGCAAGTGTGGTGTGCAGGCGGTGTTTGCCCGCTTCCAGGGTGAGGCGGCTATCCGGCGGGAGGTGCAGTTCACCGCGCAGGATGTCCGCGAGGATGAGATGGTCGCTATGCAGGTGTAGTGCGGTGCGGCCAAGTGTGCTGCGCAGGTGGAGGGTTTCGAGGGTGAGGGTGTCGTGTGCGCGGCGCAGGCGGGCGTCGAGACGGGTGTTTTTCAGCGGGCTGCCGGCAAGGCGGGTTGCGGGCAGGTCGCCGCTGATGCGCCAGTCGCTGCCGTCTGTGCTTTCGGCGCGCAGGTGCAGGTTGTTCACCGGCACGCCGCCGATTTTGCCGCTGCCAATGTCGAGTTCGATGGTGATGGCGGCGGCGGCAGTGCAGATAAGGATGAGAAAGGAGAGGGAAAGGCGCCGCTTCATGGGTTTTTTATGCCGCCCGGTGGGTGTTTATTGCGCGGGTGTCGCGATGATAAAGCCGCCCAAGCGGGCGGCTCTTGTCGTATTAGCGTTCTTGCAGTGCCTGCTTCATCCGGGTAATCGGTTTGATGAGGTACTGGAAGACGGTTTTTTTGCCGGTTTTGATGTCCACGGTTGCGACCATACCGGGGATGACGCGCAGTTCTTTGCCGTTTTTGTCGGTAAGGTGGCTATTTTTGGTTTCGACGAGGACACGGTAGTAGGACTGGTTGGCATCGAGGTTGAGTTCGCTACGGCGGCGTTCGTCGCTCAGGGTATCCGGGCTGATGAGGGTAACGGTGCCGTCCAGACCGCCATAGATGGCATAGTCGTAAGCGGAGAGTTTGACGACGGCGGGTAGTCCGGGGCGGACGAAGGCGACGTCCTGCGGGCGGATGTAGGCTTGCACCAGGAGGTTGTCGTCCATCGGCACGATTTCCATGATGTCCTGCCCGGCACTGATGACGCCGCCAACGGTGGTGACTTTGATGTTGTTGACGATGCCGCGCACCGGTGAGCGGATTTTTGAGCGTTCGACCGGGTCGGCATGCATGGCAAGGTTTTCGCGTGCCTGGGCGAGTTCGGCTTCAGTGCGGACAAGTTCGTTGTTGGCTTCGGTTTTGTACTGGTTGCGGCGTTCGTTGATTTGCAGGGCGAGGTCGGCAGATTCGCGCTGCATGCGCAGGAGTTCGATTTCGGAGGAGACGCCGCGTTTGACCATGGCGGCGGTGCGGCGGATTTGTTCGTCAAGGATGCGTTTGCTTTGTTGCAGGCCGGTGACGGCTTCATCCAGCGCTTTGCGCCGTGCTTTGTAGGCGCTGGTTTCGCGGTCGCGCAGTTCTTTGGAGACGATGTCGGGGAATTTGAGCGGTTTGTCGTAGGCTTCGCTGCGGTAGCGCGCCAGCATGGCTTCGAGGTTGACGACTTTGGCTTCACTTTCGCGCAGGACAGCGGAGCTGCGGGTATCGTCGATGGTGACGAGGACGTCGCCCGCTTCGACCTGGTCGCCTTCTTTGACGTGCAGTTCGGCGAGGATGCCGGGGTCGAGGCTCTGGATGACTTGCAGGCGGCTGCTGGGGATGATGGATCCTTGGCCGCGCGTGACTTCTTCGAGCTCGTTGTTGTAGGCCCAGACGACGAAGGCGGTGAGGAAGGTGGCGAGAAAGAAGATGCTCCACCACAGGCCGCGATGTTTTTCTTCTTGCAGGGCAGCGCTGAGATCGCTGACGAGTTTCAGGTCTTTTTGCGACAGTTTTTGTTTTTTTCTAAGTGCCATGTGCGCCTCAGATGTTTTCTTGTTTGCCGTGGCCGGCAATGATGGTTTGGCTGCTTGTTTGTGCCGGTGGCGGCGGGCTGGCCGGTTTGCCGCTCAAGCGGTCAAGTACGGCTTGTTTCGGGCCATCCATCACGATTTGTCCTTGCTCCATGACGATGATGCGATCCACCAGCATGAGGATTTGCGGGCGGTGGGTCACGACGATCATGGTACGGTCACGCACCCAGTCGGCAAGCGCGTGCAGGACTTGTTGTTCGGTATTCTGGTCGAGGCCGCTGGTCGGTTCGTCGAGCAGGACGACGCGCGGGTTACGCAAGGTGAGGCGGGCGAGGTTGACGATTTGTTGTTGTCCGCCGGAGAGGCCGGCGCCGTTTTCGCCGAGCTGCATGTCCAGGCCATGCGGATGTGACTGGATGAGGCGTTCGAGGCCGAAGCGTTTCAGGGCGTTCAAAAGGATTTCGTCGCTGTAAAAGCTGTCGGCGCGGGCGAGGTCAAGGTTGTCGCGCAGGCTGCCGAGGAAGAGGCGCGGCGATTGGGCCAGGAAGGCGATGGTGTTGCGCAGGTAGTAGGGATCGATTTGCCGCTCGTCCACATCGTCCAGCGCAACCAGGCCTTTTTGTGGTTCGTACAGGCCGGAGGCGAGTTTGAGCAGGGTGGATTTGCCGCTACCGATGCGGCCGAGGATGGCGACTTTTTCACCGGGACGGATATGGACGGTGAGGTTGTCGAGTATGCGCTTGCCTTCTTTGCCGTAGGCGAAGTTGACGTTTTCGAAGGTGATTTTGCCTTGCGGGTGGTCGAGGGTGATGTATTGGCGGTCAGCGTGGCGCTCTATCGGGCGGTTGGTGATGTTGTTCACGCCTTGTAAGGCGAGACGTGCCTGCTGGAAGCGCACGGCCAGCCCGGCAATTTGGGCAACGGGGCCGAGGGCACGGCCGGAAAGGATAACGCAGGCGATGAGGGCACCCATGGTGATGCGGTCGTGCGGGTTGTCGGCATGGATGAGATAGGTACCGTAAACGACGAGGATGACGGTATTAAGTTGCTGCACAGCGGCAGAGAAGCTGGTGACGAAGTTGCTGATGTCGCGGGTTTTTATGCTTGATGCTGAGGTTTTGGCAGTGTAGGCATCCCAGCGGCGCTGCGCCCAACTGAAAGCGTTGTTGGCTTTCAGCGTTTCGATGCCTTCTATGGCTTCAACCGCCAGCCCCTGCCGCTGCGAGGATTCACGCATGGATTCGTTGATGGAACGCGACAGCGGCACTTGCGCAATCACGCCGGCAAGGATGACTACCGGGATGATGGTGAGCGGCACGATGGCAAGTCGTCCGGCTACCATGTGCATCACCGAGATGAAGAGCAGGAAGAACGGCATGTCCACGAAGGCAAGCAGGCTGGCGCTGGTCATGAAGTCGCGCACGGATTCGAAATCGCGCAAGTTGTTGGCGTAGGAACCGGAGGAGGCGGGCTTGTCCGCCATGCGTAGCTGCATGACGCGGCGGAAGAGCGCGGAAGAGATGATGAGGTCGGCTTTTTTGCCGGCGATGTCGGTCAGGTGGCCACGGATGAGTTTGGCGATGAATTCGAAGGTGATGGCGAGTGTCACGCCGATACTCAGCACCCACAGGGTTTCCATGGATTTGTTCGGGATGACGCGGTCGTACACGTTCATGACGTACAGCGAGCTGACCAGCGCCAGGAAGTTGATGATGAAGGTGGCAACGATGACCTGGTAGTAGTAGCGGCGGAAACGCCAGATGACGCGCCAAAACCAGCCTTTCGGCAGTTCGTATTCGGGCAGTTCGGAGCGCACGTCTTTTTCGGCTTTGGGTTTGATGAACCAGGTGTAACCGAGGTATTGGCTTTGCAGGTCGGCAAGGGCGATGCGCCGCTCGCCCATACCGGCGAATTCTACTAGTGCTTCGTCCCCTTCGATTTTTTTCAGCACGGCGGCTTCGTTGTCGCGTAGCATGATGACAGCGGGCAAAGCCAGGTTGGGGATTTTGCGCAGCGGACGCTCTTGCAGATAGTTGTCAAAGCCCTGGTATTTCAACACTTCGGACAGTTCGCGGAAATCAAAATCACCGACTTGGTCGCGCGGGGTCAGGGTTGCCAATGTCACACTGGCCAACGGGGTTCCCATGAGGCGGGTGAGCAGGCTGATATGTTCGAGCAGGGCTTGCATGGAATGCCTTTTCCTTTTGGTTATTTGTGGTTAGCGGCGTCGCCGTGGGTTAGTCATGGTCTTGCTTTTCTTGTCGGCTTTTTTGCCATTGTCCGCGGCCAGTGTGGTGCTTTTGCTCTTTTTCTTCGGCGCGGGTTTATTGTTAGCAACGACTTTGCCGGGCGTTCTCGCCGCTGGCTGCGGTTTGGCTTTTGTCCGGATGTCGAGGTTACCGGTTTCCATGATGAGTTCGCCGGAGTCGCTGACGTGGACAAAGACTTGTTCCGGGCCGGTATAGGGTTCACCTTCGTCTGCGTCGTCGTTATAGGATTCAAGATCAAGGGGAGTAGCGGCATCATCAGCCTCACCATCCAGTGAGGTCAGTTTCAGCGGCTGTTCAGCTTTATCTTTGCCGCCTTTTTTCTTGTCTTTATCGTTTTCTTGATCTACCTCTGCTTCTCCCGCTTTGCTGACGTCCGGGATTTTTGCCCAATGTGCCAGATTGCCGGTGGCAGACAGGTAGTCAAGTTTGGCTTTCATCAGGTCGTATTGCGCTTGCACACGCAATTGTTTGACGCTGGCCAGTTCGCTATACGCGTTCACCACATCCAGCAGGGTGCGGGTAGCAATCTTGAATTGGTCTTCGTAGTCCACCACGACTTGTTCCAGCGCGCGCGCCTGCGATTCGCTGATTTCGATACGCGATTGGTCTTCACGCATTTGCAGCGCGGCGACTTCGGCGCGTTGCACCAAGCTGTCGTGGATTTGATCCAGTTTGGCCTGCGCCGCTTGTGCCTGATGGCGTTGTAGTTCGATGGTCGGCGTTGTCGCTTTGTTGAAGACGTCTACCGACATGGTGAGGTACACGGAGGAATCGTTGGTATTGGCTTCGCCTTTCAGACCAACCGCTGGATAACGCGAGCGTTCCGCCGCTTTCAATGCCGCCTGGATACTTTCCAGTTCACGTGCCTGCGCGCGGTAGCTGGGGTGCGCCAACGCATCTTCTTCGCTGACTTTGTATTTATTGAGGATGTCGGTAATCGGCATTTCGGCAAATGGGTCGGCCAGCTCGCCTTCAGTTACGGGCGGGTCAACGTAGCGCGCCAGGCGGCGTAGTGCCAGCCCCAAGGAGCGTTCATAACTGATGATGGTTTCTTGTACTTGTATTTGCCGTGCTTCGGCTTGGGTAAATTCGGAGCGGCGGCCGGGGTCATATTCAAGAATGATGCGCAACTGCTTGACGATATGTTCGTGCCGCGCCAGGTTTTCTTTGGCGACACGCAGCGATTCGCGCGCCTGTAAGGCTTCGAGGTAATCAGATGCGATTTGAAAGGCGAGTTCTTCTGCGGTCTCGCTGGTTTTGTGTTTGTAGTATTGGGTTTTGACGCGATCACGCTCAATGCCCGCTCGGGTAGCACCGAAATCGTAAAGACGCCATTCGGCTTCAACGCCGGGGGTAAATTTGTATTTGCCGCCGCTATTAAGAACGGGCTGGTTCACACCGGCCCGTACTTTGGGCCACAGCTCGGCTTCCGTTTGTTCCAGGGTGCTTTGTGCCACGCGCTGATTGGCCTGCGCTTCGACGATTTGTGGATCTTTGGTCACCGCTGCACGCAGGATTTGCGGCAGGTTTCTGCCGCTCGCCCAAAATGAACAAGCTACCGCCACAAAAGCAGTGACGGTAGCAATCCGGATAAGCCGTTTCATGTCATCCTGTTATAGCAAGGTTCGCTTCATATCGCCGAGGATTTGTGCGAGTAATGTTGTCATTCTCGCCCCCAACGCTCCATCTATTACACGATGATCATATGACAGGGACATGGGCAGCATCAAGCGCGGGGTGAAATCTTTGCCGTTCCACACCGGCTGCATGGCGGAGCGAGAGACGCCAAGGATCGCAACTTCAGGTGAATTGACGATCGGGGTAAAGAACGTTCCACCGATACCGCCCAGGCTGGAGATGGTCATGGATGCGCCGGACATGTCTTTCGGGGTCAGCTTGCCGTCACGCGCTTTTTTGCTGATGGCAGCGAGATCGCTGGACAGTTCGAAGATGCCTTTTTTATCCACATCGCGGATGACCGGCACGACCAAGCCATTCGGCGTATCAACGGCGATACCGATGTTGTAATACTTCTTCAGAATCAGCGTTTTGCCATCAGGAGACAACGAAGAGTTGAAACGCGGCAGTTCTTTCAGCGCGCTGACCAGGGCTTTCATCAGGAAGGCCAGCATGGTGACACGCACACCGCGTTTTTCCGCTTCAGCTTTGAGCGAGACGCGGAAGGCTTCCAGTTCGGTGATGTCGGCGTAATCGTGCTGGGTGACATGCGGGATGTTCAGCCAGCAGCGGATCATCGCGGCACCGGTCAGCACGTTGATGCGCGACAGTGCTTGTTCTTCGATTTCACCAAATTGCGAGAAATCCACGGCAGGTACCGGCGGGATGCCGCTACCTCCGCTGGCAGCAGCGGAAACGGGGGCACCGTTAACCAAAAGGCCTTTGACGTAAGCCTTGATGTCGCTTTCGAGGATGCGGCCACGCGGTCCCGTACCCTGAACTTTACCGAGATCCACGTTCATTTCGCGGGCGAATTTACGCATGGAGGGGCTGGCGTGAGCGGTGGCAAAGGCGGCTTCGTCAATTTTGGCATTGGCAGCAGCCGGAGCAGCAACAGCCGGGGCTGGCGCAGGAGCGGGCGCCGGTTTGGGCGCTTCTACCGGAGCAGCAGGTGCTGCTTGTGGCGCTTCTGCCGCAGGTGCTACGGCTGGCGCAGCAGCGGCATCGCCGCTAACGGTGGCGACCAAATCGCCCTGTTTGACTTTATCGCCGACTCTGACGGCAACGCGGTCCACTTTACCGGCGATTTCCGTTGGTACTTCCATGGAGGCTTTGTCGGATTCCAGCACCAGTACGGATTGGCCGACTTCGACGGTGTCGCCGGCTTTGATCAATACTTCGATGACATCAACGGCGTCAAAATCGCCAATGTCGGGGATGCGAATTTCATTGCTCATTTCAATATCCTGTTTCTATTCTGGAATTAACGGTACAAGGGGTATTTGTCTTCGGTGTCGATGCCGTATTTGTCGATCGCTTTCTTCACGTCGGCGGCAGTCGCTTTGCCTTGATCGGCCAGTGATTTCAATGCAGCCACGACAACATGGTAGCGGTTCACTTCAAAGTGACGGCGCAGGGCTTCGCGGGTATCGGAACGACCGTAGCCATCGGTGCCAAGTACCAGCATGTCGCGGTCTTTCGGCAAGTAAGCGCGGATTTGATCCGGATAGGCACGGATGTAGTCGGTCGAGACGATAATCGGGCCTTCTTTGCCGTGCATCACTTCGTTCAGATAGGCAGTGCGTGGTTTGCTCTCCGGATGCAGGCGGTTGTAGCGTTCAACATCGGCGGCCTCGCGTGCGAGCAGGGTGAAGGAGGTAGCGCTCCATACATCGGAACCAATGCCCCATTCATCCGCCAGCAATTTGGCACCTTCCAGCACTTCTATCAGGATGGAACCGGAACCCATCAGCTGTACATGTCCCTTGCTGCCTTTGTGGGCGGCGACGGGATGCAGGCCTTTGAGGATGCCCTCCGTGCTGCCTTGCGGCATTTCCGGATGCGGGTAGTTTTCGTTGAGCAGGGTCAGGTAGTAGTACACGTCCTCATGCTCGGCGTACATGCGGCGGATGCCGTCACGCACGATAACGGCGACTTCATAAGCGAAAGTCGGGTCATAAGGGATACAGTTCGGAATCAGCGCCGCATGCATATGGCTGTGGCCGTCTTCGTGTTGCAGACCTTCACCGTTCAGGGTAGTGCGGCCAGCAGTACCGCCAAGCAGGAAGCCGCGCGCACGCTGGTCACCCGCTGCCCAGGCGAAGTCGCCGAAGCGCTGGAAGCCGAACATCGAGTAATAGACAAGGAACGGAATCATTGGCACACCGTGCACGCTGTATGCGGTACCAGCCGCGATCCAGTCACACATCGCACCGCCTTCGTTAATCCCTTCTTGCAGGATTTGCCCGTTGGCAGATTCCTTGTAGTACATCAACTGGTCGGCATCGGACGGCGTATATTGCTGACCGAGCGGGTTCCAGATGCCGTATTGGCGGAACATGCCTTCCATACCAAAGGTGCGGAATTCGTCCGGCACAATCGGCACGATGTGCTTGCCCAGGGCCTTGTCTTTCATCAGTGCGCCCAGCACGCGGACAAATGCCATCGTGGTGGAAATCTCACGCCCTTCCTTGGTCGCGGCGGTGATGGAAGAGAATAGATCCATCGCCGGCACGGGCAGGGACGGCGCACGGTCATTGCGTGACGGCACGAAGCCTTCCAGCGCGCGACGGCGGGCGAGCAGATATTCCTGCTCCGGCGAGCCGTCGGCGAATTTCAAGTACTCAACCTTTTCGACCTGCTCATCAGTCAGCGGCAGGTGGAAGCGATCGCGAAAAGCCAGCAGCTGTTGCAAATCCATTTTCTTGGATTGGTGTGCAACGTTTTGCGATTCGGCCGAACCGCCCATCGCCCAACCTTTGACCGTGTGCATCAGAATCAGCGTCGGTTTGCCGCTTTCCTGTGCCGCCTTGTACGCCGCATAGACTTTGAGCGGATCATGACCGCCACGTTGCAGCGCCCAGATTTCATCGTCAGTCATGTCGGATACCAGCGCTTTCAATTCAAGTGAATTGAAGAAATGCTCACGAACATAGGCACCGTTTTTGGATTTGTACGTCTGATAATCGCCGTCGACGACTTCCATCATGCGCTTACGCAATACGCCGTCCACATCGCGGGCGAGGATTTTGTCCCAGTTGCTGTCCCACAGCACCTTGATGACATCCCAGCCGGCGCCACGGAATTCACCTTCCAGCTCTTGTACGATTTTGCCGTTACCGCGTACCGGGCCGTCCAGGCGCTGCAAGTTACAGTTGACGACAAAGACCAGATTGTTGAGATTTTCGCGTGCGGCGAGGCCGATTTGCCCGCGTGATTCCGGCTCGTCCATTTCGCCGTCGCCGAGGAAAGCCCAGACCTTGCGCCCTTTCGCCTCAATCAGGTTGCGGCTTTCCAGATAACGCATGAAACGCGCCTGATACAGCGCCATCATTGGGCCCAAGCCCATGGAAACCGTCGGGAACTGCCAGAAATGCGGCATCAGCCACGGGTGCGGATACGAGGAAAGACCGTTACCGCCGACTTCCTGCCGGTAGTTGTCGAGTTGTTCTTCCGTCAGACGGCCTTCAAGGAAGGCGCGGGCATACATCCCCGGTGCGCAGTGACCTTGGAAGAAAACCAGATCGCCGCCCTGATCGCCATCCTGGCCATGCCAGAAGTGGTTTTGCCCGACCTCATACATCACGGCTGAAGACGAAAAACTGGCAATATGCCCGCCGACATTCGTGTGTTTGCCGGCGCGGATGACCATCGCCAACGCATTCCAGCGCACGAAAGCCTCGATGCGTTTTTCCAGCGCGAGATCGCCCGGATAGGCGGGCTGGCGCTCGGCCGGAATCGTATTGTAATAAGGGGTGGTAAAGCCGCTGGTGAAGCCCAGGCCATCGCGCGAAGCCTGTTCCAGCAACGTCTCAATAATGAAGTGGGCGCGCTCTTCGCCCTCTTCGCGCAATACGCTGGCAAGCGATGCCAGCCATTCCCTGGTCTCTTGGGGGTCAATGTCTTTTTTCATCTTGGTGTTTACTCCGAAAAAATACGCAAATAGTCGTGCTCCGGCGCACTAGCCGCCTAGATTGTAGCACGGCTGCATGTCTGTCGCACGGCAGTGTGGATTGCTGTTGAAAAAAGACAATAATAAACAGGCGATTATCTTGTAAGCCAACGCGATAATAAGTGATGGCGATATATGGTCGTCGCAATTTTATGGATAGTTGTCTATGGCCGTCTGCAAAGATTAAGAAGCCGCGAGCGGCAATAAAAAATCGCCCGCAACGGCGGGCGATGGAGAAACGGGTGCAGGGTTCAGCGGGCACTAACGATGCGGCCTTTGCTGTGGATGGTTCTGCTTTCTTTGGCAAGCCGTTTGTTGCTGGCCGCGATGGCTTGGCGTCGGGCGAGTTTGGCTTTGTTATCCGCCGCTTTACGCGCCGTCTTGTCGTTCTTCGCGAGGAGTTTGCCGCTTGCCGCCGCTTTTTTACTCTTGCCGTTGGCGGCAAGGAGGAAGGCGGGTTTGTCTTTCACCGCTTTGCGTGCTCCCGCGTAACGGCCCGGCCATTTGCCACGCTTGATATTCTCGACACGCACGCGCATGCCGGTTTGCGGGGCGTGCAGCATGCGTCCGCCGCCGAGGTAGAGGCCGACGTGATTGATAACGCCTTTTTTGCGGAAGAAAACGAGATCGCCGGGTTGCGGCTCGCTGGTGGCTTGCAGGCGGGAAAACTGTTCGCGGCTGTTGCGCGGAATATTCACGCCTTCTTGATGATAGAGGTAATGGATAAGGCCGGAGCAGTCGAAGCCTTTGGGAGTCGTGCCGCCCCACAGATAGGGGGTGCCGATGTATTTCTTGCCTTTCAGCAGGACGGTGTGGCGGGTCTTGGCGTTGCCACTGAGCGATGCCGTTTGGGTTTTGCCGGGTTTATCCGCTTTGACCAGGGATTTATGCGCTTTTTTGCCCTTGTCGGTCGCTTTATCGTGTTTGGCGACGGTCTTCTTCTGTTCCGCTTTGGGCTTTGCAGCGGGTTTTGCCGTTTTGGCTACAGCCTTCTTTTCTGCGGCGGCTTTGGCGGCAGGTTTGGCTTTTTCTTTACTCTTTTCCGCCGTTTTAGCAGCAGGTTTAACTTTTTCTTTGCTCTTTTCTGCAGCAGTGGCCGGTTTAGCTGCCGTTTTTTTGCTCGCGCTGGCGGCGGGTTTACCAGTATGGGCGGCGGGTTTTGCCGGTGCCGCTACCACGCCCTGCCAGACCAGCAGACAGGCGATCAGGATGATTTTTTTCATATTCTTGGGATGAGTGTGAGGGTGGACGTGTGTTGCGGCAATCCTAATGGAAAATGACGGCGCTGTCATCGTGTATCACGCGTTTTGCGTCACGTTTGTGCCTTTTTCGTCACCTTATCGGCTACCAGCGGATGATGAACCGTATCGGAGGCAAAGCTCTCACGCAGAATGTGCAGTACCGCCGCGACGCGCCCCGCTTGCACGCGGTGCGGGGTAACGGCATAGATGGCGAGCGGCGGCAGCATCCAGTCAGGCAGAACGACGCGCAAGCTGCCATCAGCCACGGCGTCTGCCGCTTCACCGTCGGCCAGCAGTGCCAGCCCCAACCCCGCCACACACAGGCGGCGCACGGCAGCGAGGCGGTTGCAGTAGAGACCGCCTTCGATATTAAGCAGATGGTGTTCACCATTGCGACGCAGTTCGCCGCGCGGCAGTTCGTGATAAATCCAGGTGTGTGCGGCAAGGTCGGCGGGGTGGGTGATTGCAGGCGCGTCGTGCAGGTAGGCAGGCGCGGCGTAGATATGCCAGCGCCAGTCGGTGAGGTGACGGGCGACGAGGTCGGGCGCATCCAGCGCGTGTGCGCCGCCGCGCAGGGCAATGTCGATACTGCCGTCGCGCAGGTCGGCCAGCGCCTCGTCGAAGTAGAGGGCAAGGCGTATCGCCGGGTGTTCGCGGCGGATGCGTCGCAGGGCCTGCTGGAAGGCGGCAGCGTCGGCCATGCCGGTCGGTGCGGCAAGGCGCACCTCGCCGGCGATGTCGGTTTTCAGGTTGGTCAGCGTCAGGCGGGCGTCCTGCACACTGGCGAGCAGGCGGCGGCAGTGTTCACTCAGTGCGCTGCCCGCGTCGGTCGGGGCGAGGTGCCGTGTGCTGCGGTGCAGCAGTTTGACGCCGTGCAGTTCTTCGAGACGGCTGATGTGCTGGCTGACGGCGGATGGGCTCATGCCCAGCACTTGCGCGGCGGCGTTCATGCTGCCGTGTTCGAGGACGGCGGCGAAGGCAAGCAGGGGGCGCAAATCGTCCATCAGTGCAGGGTCAGCAGACGGGTGAGCAGGGCATCGTCAAGAAGGCGGTTCGGCTCGCGCAGCCAGTCGCCGTAGGCTGCGGGGAAGGCGTTGCGGCAGTAGCCCGCGTGGGCGATGAAATCGAAAACGGCATGAATGTAGCCGTTGATTTCCAACGCGGCGAGGTCGAAGGTTTCGTCCCAGAGGAGGCTGACGGTTGAGGGAAGGTCGCGATCGGTTACGTCTTCGACGTTGTAGATGTGCAAAGCGTCAAGAATGCCTTGCTCCGTATGGGCGGCGTAGAAGTAGCCGGTATTGCCGTCGTCTTCAAAGACGATGCCGTAAGGGGTCTCTTCAAACCAGGATTCGAGGACGCATTTATTACCGGGGCGGTGTTCGATGCTGTCGCAGCCGAGGTAGAGGGTTCTTTCGTGCATTATTTAGTCCTGCTTGATAATGGGTGAAGCGCAAGCGGTATTATCAATGCTAACAAGCCCTGTCTACAATAAGTGCTCCTTCACTTGGTTACTTAGCGAGGTGTTTATGAAATACGCAGTTATTGGTGGCACCGGTTATGTCGGCGATGCCGTGGTGCGTGAACTCGCCGCGCGTGGTCATGCCGTCACCGCCTTCGCGCGCCACACAGATAAGGTCTTCGCCGCGCCGAATGTGCAGGCAGTCAGGGCCGATGCGCACGATGCAGATTTTGCTGCACAACTGACGGGCTTCGATGCCGTAGTCAGCGCGTTCAGCCCCGGCTGGGATAATCCGCATTTTGCCCGCGATTTCACGGCGGCTTATGCGGCAATTGTGGCTGCCGCGCAGACGGCACAAGTGCCTTATTTGTTAGTTATCGGCGGTGCGGGCAGTCTGCTGGTGGATGGTGTGGCGCTGGTCGATACGCCCGATTTCCCGCTACAGCTGTTTGCCGTTGCTGATGCGGAGCGGAATCTGTGGCGCGATTTGTGCAGGAAGCGTGAGGTGAATTGGGCTTTTCTCGCCCCACCTCTGCGTTTTGGCGAAGACCGCGCCGCCCGTCCCGCCCGCACGGGCCGTTATCGTCTGGGCACGGATACGCTACTGCTGGCCAATGACGGCCCGGCGGGTATCGGCCTGGCCGACTTGGCGGTGGCAATTGCCGATGACGTTGAGCGCAAGGCGCATCTGCATCAGCATTTCACGGTGGCTGCGGTGTGATGCCTTTGCTGTTGCCTGAAAAATCCCGCTTCGGCGGGATTTTTTTGTGGGCAGCGGCGCGTACAATGGGTTTCCCCCTTCGACACGGACAATGTCATGAACCTCAGCTTTCTGCGCCGTTCACCCGAATATAATCCTTACGTCCGTATGCAAGACCTGCTGGGCGGGCTGATGTCTGTACTGGCATGCGCGTTTTCCGTTACGGGGAAAAACGTATGGTCGTCTGGTCACACATTTGACGGATGGGCTTTGTTACTTTTCCACTATTTTCTTTTCGGCATGCCTCTCCTTGCAGCAAGCTGCATTGCAGGATTTATCGTAAGCCGTTTGCGGCTGCGGCGTAACGTGGCGGGTATCAGCCTCTCAGTCGTCATCACCATTGCCATCTATTTTGTTGGTCTGCCACTTTTCCTGTTCACCCCCTCTAACTGGGAGGAATTCATCAAACTCTGGGAAGTTCTCTGGGTGTGGCGTGACTTTGCCCCCTACCCGATATTCTCTGCCCTGATTTTGTCCATTTTCCTACCAGAAGCGCCGCCTGCGGAAGAAGATGAGTGAATACTGCGATTTCCTCCGAAAAATCCCGCTCCGGCGGGATTGTTTGCGGCGGCACTTCATAGCAAAAATAGACCTATTTGTTTATGATTTTGCCACTGCCCGCGCAGTCATCATCATAATCAACATGAGGAATCCCCCAATGCTCGCCGCTTATCGTCAGGCCGCCGCTGCACGTGCCGCCCTCGGCATCCCCCCGTTACCGCTTACCGCTCAGGAGACCGCTGCGCTGGTCGAGTTGCTCATCAGCCCACCGGCGGATGAAGATCCTGCGTTTTTGCTCGATTTACTCGCCAACCGTGTGCCGCCCGGCGTCGATGATGCCTCCCAGGTGAAGGCGTCTTTCTTGGCCGCCGTTGCCGAGGGCAGTGTGCGCAGCCCGCTGCTCACGCGTGAGCGCGCTGCCGAGTTGTTGGGCACGATGCAGGGCGGTTATAACGTCAAGCCGCTGATCGATTTGCTTGATGACGCTACGCTGGCACCGATTGCCGCGCAGGGGCTGAAGCACACGCTGCTGGTGTTTGACGCTTTCCACGATGTGCAGGAAAAAGCCGGGCAGGGCAATGCCTTTGCGCGTGCGGTGCTGCAATCTTGGGCGGACGCGGAATGGTTCACCACGCGGGCGAAGGTGCCGGAAAGCATCACTGCGACGGTGTTCAAGGTGGCGGGCGAGATTACGACGGACGACCTCTCGCCCGCCCCCGATGCCTGGTGCCGCTCCGATATACCGCTGCACGCGCTGGCGATGTTCAAGAATGCGCGCGCGGATGTCGTGCCGGATAAACCCGGCGAAGTCGGCCCCATCCGCCTGTTTGAGCGCCTCAAAGCGCAGGGGCATCCCGTCGCTTTCGTCGGCGATGTGGTCGGCACGGGCTCATCGCGCAAATCTGCCACCAATTCGCTGATTTGGCATTTCGGCGCGGATGTACCCTTCGTGCCGAACAAGCGTAGTGGCGGCATTACCCTTGGTGGCAAGATTGCGCCGATTTTCTTCAATACCCAGGAAGATTCCGGCGCGCTGCCGATAGAAGTGGATGTCTCGGCGCTCGCCACCGGCGATGTCATCGAAATCCAGCCCTATGCGGGCAAGATAGTGAAAGATGGCGTAACGGTCGCCGAATTTACCCTGCGCTCGCCGGTGCTGCTGGACGAAGTACAAGCAGGCGGGCGCATCAACCTGATTATTGGCCGTGGCCTGACCGCGAAAGCGCGTGTCGCGCTGGGGCTGCCGCCCTCCACCGTGTTCCGCCTGCCGCAGGCACCTGCCGCCAGTAACGCGGGCTTTACCCTTGCGCAAAAAATCGTTGGCCGCGCCTGCGGACTGCCGGAAGGGCAGGGCATACGCCCCGGCACATATTGCGAGCCGCGCATGATCACCGTCGGCTCGCAGGACACCACCGGCACCATGACCCGCGACGAGCTGAAAGACCTCGCCTGCCTCGGTTTCTCCGCCGATATGGTGATGCAGTCCTTCTGCCACACCAGCGCCTATCCGAAAGCGGTTGATGTCAAACTGCACAAAGAACTGCCGCCCTTCATCTCCACACGCGGCGGCGTCGCGCTGCGCCCCGGCGACGGCGTCATCCACTCTTGGCTGAATCGCCTGCTTCTGCCCGATACCGTCGGCACCGGCGGCGATTCGCACACCCGCTTCCCCATCGGCGTTTCCTTCCCCGCTGGCTCCGGCCTTGTCGCCTTTGCCGCCGCGACCGGGGTGATGCCGCTGGACATGCCGGAATCCGTGCTGGTGCGCTTCAGCGGTACCCTGCAAGCGGGCATTACCCTGCGCGACCTCGTCAACGCCATCCCGCTATATGCCATCAAACAGGGGCTGCTTACCGTCGCCAAAGCGGGCAAGAAAAACATCTTCTCCGGGCGCATCCTCGAAATCGAAGGGCTGCCTGATTTGAAAATGGAACAGGCCTTCGAGCTGACCGACGCCTCTGCCGAACGCTCCGCTGCCGGTTGCACCGTCAAGCTGAACAAAGCGCCGGTCATCGAATACCTGCAATCCAACATCGTGCTGATGAAAAACATGATTGCCGACGGCTACGAAGACAAACGTGCTCTCGAACGCCGCATCAAGGCGATGGAAGCGTGGCTGGCCGACCCGCAACTCCTAGAAGCGGATGCCAACGCCGAATACGCTGCCGTCATCGACATCAACATGGACGACATCCAGGAACCCATCATCGCTTGCCCGAACGACCCGGATGACGTCTGCCTCCTCTCCGAGCGCGCCGGGACGCCGATCGACGAAGTCTTCATCGGCTCGTGCATGACTAACATCGGCCACTTCCGCGCCGCCGCCACCCTGCTCGCCGGACAGAGCGACCTACCAGTGCGGCTGTGGCTGGCGCCGCCGACAAAAATGGACGCACGCGAACTCAGCGAAGAAGGGCACTACAACACCTTTGGCCGTGCCGGTGCGCGTATAGAACCGCCGGGCTGCTCACTGTGCATGGGCAACCAGGCACAAGTGCGCGCGGGCACAACCGTCGTCTCCACCTCGACCCGCAACTTCCCGAACCGCCTCGGCAAAGATGCGAACGTGTACCTCGCTTCGGCAGAACTGGCGGCCATCAGCGCCCGCCTGGGCCGCCTGCCGACGGTGGCAGAATACCGCGCTGCCATCAGTGCCATCGACCCGACGGACGGCAAGGTGTACCGCTATCTCAATTTCAACGAAATCGAGGACTACAACGCGGTAGCGGCGACGGTGGACGTATAACCGCTATGGCCCATAAAAAATCCCGCTACGGCGGGATTTTTTATGGGCGGAATGGCTATTGAGCGAGGCGCAATGCCGCTCAATGTGTTTTCCACGCACGTCGGTCACTTTTGCTCGGAACGCAAAAGGCAGGTTGCACCCGCCCGGCGGGTTTCCGGGTTATTTAAAGCCCGATACCAATACCGGTCCGGAGTTGTAGCAGGACGGCAAGGCCGCGCAGGATATCCGGCAACGGTGGCAGTAACAGGGCAGCGAAGCAGCCCAGCCAGCAGGTAAGGATGCACAGGGTGGCGGCAGGCGGGGCGGGGCGGCCCTGATTACGGTTGAGCAGGGCGTCGGCTTGGTTGAGCAGGGCAGCGGGGGTGAGCATTTTGTTGCTGTTTCGCTGGATAAGGCGGATGACCCGGGTCGTTTCTTGCCATGCGTTTTGCGGCGGTGGTAAAGCCTGCCATTGCCGTTGCAGCCGGTATTCGTGCAGCAGGGTTTTGATTTGCAGGGCGGGGTAGCAGGCGATGACGACCAGGAAGTAGTCGTGCAGCAGCCACGCGAGCGCAAGCAGCATCAGTGTGGACAGGACGCAGAAAACCAGGGTCACCCATATGCCACTGCGCGGCAGTAGGGCTTGCAGGATGCGTCCGCCATCAAGCGGCAGTACGGGCAGCAGGTTGAAAAGGTTGATGAGGAGCAGCTGGGTGGTGAAAAGGGTCAGCGCGGGGTGTAGCGCCGCCACGCCGCCCAGGCTCAGGACAGCAGCGAGGACAAGGCCGGGCAGCGGGCCAAGTAGGGCAATCCAGGCACGCCGGTGTGCCGCTGCGTGCTGTTCTTCGCCGACGGTGATGCCGCCGATGAAGGGCAGGAAGACGATGTGGACATGCCGGTAGCCGCAGAGGCGCATCGCCAGCCAGTGCCCGCCTTCGTGCAAGGCAATAACAACGAGGAGCAGCGCGGCATCAAGCGGTGTCCACAATAATGCACCGCCCAGGAGAAAGAGGACTGCGGGGATGAGGAAAAGGCCCCAGGCAGCGCGGTTGGGGAGGCTACCGTAAGCACGGCGCGCACGGCGGATTTCCCGCAGCAAGGCGAGACGCTCAGACGGCACGGCGCGCGCATCCGGCGGGGGGACGGGGTGGCGCAGCAGGTGCTTGATGAGATGCAGGGCCGCAGGCAGGGTGAGGCGGCCGCTGCCGTCTGCTTGCCGCCGCAGGCGGGCAGTGGTGTAGAGGCGATCGATTTCACTGCTTTCGTGTGCCTGCATGAGTTTGAAAACAGCGGCAGGATCATCCGGCCAGGCGGCGATGTCTTGCGCGATGAGGAAGTTTTGGTGGGCGAGATATTGGGTGCCGATATCGGGAAAGGCGGTTCCCCAACTGCGTTCCGGCGAGTCGAAGGCAGTATTGGCGGGATTATTGGTCGTGGCGAGGATGATGCCGTCTGCCGTGCGGCTGTACAGGTTGACCTGGGTGGTGGCGGCCGATTCAGGTTCAAGGGCGGGCAAGAGGACGGCCAGTGTCAGCCGGTCGGCGCTGATGTAGTAGCGGGCAGGTTTGGCGGTGATGAAGTAAGCGGGGGTAACGCGGATTTCGGCGGACAGCAGCGGGGCGAAGCCAAGCGTGCGCAAGGCGGTGCTGCCCGCGTTCATCAGGGGCAAAAACTGCGGATGCGGGCGGGCATGGGGCGCGGCATGCAGGGTGACGCTGCCGGGGAAAGCCACGCTCATGATTTCGCGCAGCAGGCTGACGGCATAAAGCAGGAGGATGGCTAGCAGGGGGATGATCAGGGTCATGAGCGGGTCCGGATTGATGAAAAGGCGGCAATGATGTCATGCCAGTTGCAATTGGTGCAATGAGGCGGGTAATAAGTGACGCTGCCGCTACCTGGCGGCTTTTTTATCTTAGCCGTTCAGGCGGCGCAGGGCGGCGGCGATTTGTGTGCGGGCGTCGTTTGCGTCTGCCGGGCGGAGGATGTTTTGCCTGTCATGGTGGACGAGGGCCGGCAGGTCGCGCAGGTAGGTTTCGATGTCGTGCGCTTTGAGCAGGCGGCCATGCAGGTCGTAGCCGACGTTGAGCAGGCGGCCGGGCAGTGGCGCGAGGCGGTCGTGCACGTGGCCGTAGAGGTGGTAGCGGCCTTTGCCGCAGCCGTCCCATTCCTGGATCGGGTAGTGGAAGAGCACCAGCGGCTGGCTGCAACCGTCGCATACCACCTGGCGGTAGTTTTTGATGGAAGCGAGCAGCGGCTTGCCGTCGGCTTTCGTGGTGTGGAGGAAGTAGTCGCGGTTTTTGGCGATGACTTCGTCGTGGTTGCCGAGGATAAGGTGGTGTTCGCCGTTCAGTTGGTGCAGGACGCGGGCGATGCTGGCGACGTCACGGGCGAAGGAGATGTCGCCGAGGTTATAGACGGTGTCTTCCGGCGCGACGGTCACGTTCCATTGGGCAATCAGCGCCGCGTCCATTTCTTTGATGGAGGTATAGGAGCGGAACTGCGGGCAGAATTTCATGATGTTTTTGTGCGAGAAGTGCAGGTCGGAGGTGAAGTAGGTCGTGGGCATGATTTTTCCGGATTTTATTGTGGTTTGCTTTGTATACGACAAGGTTTCGTCAAGCGGCCATAGGTATCTACTTATCTTGTTCAGCGAAAAAATCTTTAATAGTCAAAGGAAATTCCTTCGTTCGTTTGTGGGACTGGAACAGCTTGCGTAGCTAGAAAAGGGGGTAGGGATGAGGGTGTCCGTCTGCAGAAAGAATATCGTCAGGTGAAACAGATAGGTATTTTTGCCCTCCTCCGTCGCTTCGCGACACCTCCTCCCGCAAGCGGGAGGAGGGATTATCCACTGTTTTTAAAAAGTTTTTCTCTTGTTGCGAGATGGGTAGATACTTATGGCCAAGTGAGATAAATGCTGGGTTCGCGCCAAGTGGATAAACGCTGGGCTCGTGGCGAACCGCCAAGCGGGATAAATGCTGGGTTAGTGACGGTCGCCAAGGGGAGAAATCCTGGTTTTTATTCCCCCCTTCCGGCCTGCGGCCACCTTCCCCCGCAAGCGGAGGAAGGGATTTTTTCGTGCAATGTTCGGACTTGGGCGCACGCCAAGCCGGATAAATACTGGGTTAGTGGACAGCCGCCAAACGGGATAAACACTGGTCTTGCCGCGAAGCGAGATAAAACCTGGGCTGGCAGGGCAGGGCGGTTGTCCTCGCTATCTCACCCAGCCGCAGCCTTCCCCCGCTGATGCGGTATGATTCGCGCCTTTCGTTTCCACCTTCTGATTACCATGTCTGTTTCCCATCCCGTCGCTGCCCGTCTGCTCGATATTTTTGCCGCTGGCGATATGTTTGTCCGTATGCGCTATCAGGGCGAGGCGCATGTTGTGCCGGTCGCCCTGCGCGGCGATGTCGCCCTTGATGACCTGCTCGGTATTGAGGCGCAGAAGGCGGCGTTTCTCGCCAATATCCAGCGTTTTCTCAGCGGTGCGCCGTATCAGCACACGCTGCTCTGGGGCGCGCGCGGCACGGGGAAGTCGTCGCTGGTGCGCGCCGCGCTGCGCTTTTTCCGCCCGCGCGGGCTGAAGTGTTTGCAGGTCGCCTGCGATGATTTGCCGGATTTGCCGTTTTTGTTGTGGACGCTGGCGCAGGCGCCTTCACCGTTTATGGTCTTTATTGATGATTTGTCCTTCGGCGCGGATGACGGCAGTTATCGTGCGCTGAAAGCGGTGCTGGATGGCGCGCTTGGCGGCGTCGCGGCGAATGTGCTGATTTGCCTGACGTCGAACCGTCGTCATTTGCTTGCCGAGTTTCACCGCGATGACCGCGCCCTGCACCCGCAGGAGGATGTGGAGGAGCAGGTGTCGCTGGCGGAACGTTTCGGACTGCGTCTGGCCTTTCATCCGCTCGATCAGGCACAGTTTCTGGTGACGGTTGCGCACTGGCTGGGGCGCGATTTGTCGCCGGACGAGCGCCAGCGCGCGTTGCAGTTTGCCCTCGCCCAGGGTTCGCGCAGTGCCCGCGTCGCCGCGCAGTGCGCACAGGCGCTGTCGTGAAGGCGGTTTTTGCCGAAGGCGGCCTGTGGCGGCATTTGTTGTCGATGACCGCCGCGCGCAGTGTCGGCATTATGGCGACGTTCGTCGTCGATTTCGTTGATGTGCTGTTCATTAGCCGTCTGGGCGATACCAGACTGGTGGCGGCGGTCGGCTTTTCCGCCGCTGCGCTCTTTTTTATCCGCGCGATTGCGATAGCCCTCGGCATCGCCACCACGGCGCTGGTCGCGCAGGCGGTTGGCAGCGGCAACGAGCAGCGCGCGGCGCGTTATGCCTTTAATCTGTCGCTGCTGTCGTTTGTGCTGATGGCGACGATTGCCACCGCTGTGTGGCTGGGGCGGGGCACGGTGCTGTCCTGGGTCGGGGCGTCGGGCGAGACGCTGCACTTTGCCAGCGGTTATCTCGGTATCGTCCTGATTGGCCTGCCACTTCTGTCGCTTGGCAACTGCGGCACGGCGACGCTGTTTGCCCTCGGCAGCGCGCGGCTTGCCATGCTGGTCAGCCTGAGCGCGACGCTGACGCAGGCGGCGCTCGACCCTGTCTTCATCTTCGTCCTGGGCTGGGGACTGCACGGGGCAGCGCTTGCGGCGGTGTGCGCACAGGCGGTGATGGCGGCGGTTGCCTGGTACTGTCTGCTCTGCCGTTACCGTTTGCGCGCACCACTCGCGCCGCGCCTGCTCGCCGCCGATATTCCCGCCATTACCGCCATTGCCTTTCCGGCGATGCTGACCAACCTCACCAGCCCTATCGCTACCGCTTATGCCGCGCGCAGCATGGCGCAGTTCGGCGACGCCGCTGCTTCCGCCTTTGCCGTCATCATGCGCCTGGTGCCGCTCGGCTTTGCCCTGCTGTTCTCGCTGTCTGCCGCCGTCGCGCCGATTGTCGGCCAGAACGCGGGGGCAGCCCGCTTCGACCGTGTGCGCGAGACCTTATATAACGCGCTCGTCTTCAATTTCACCGTGACTGCCATCGTCTGCCTGCTGCTCTTCGCCGCGCGTGACACCTTGCCGGGCTGGTTCACCCTCAGCGGCGAAGCGGCGGCGTTGCTGCGCTACTTTTGCAGTGGCATCGCCCTGCTCTACGGCTGCAAAGGCATGATTTTCTTCATGAATGCCGCGTACAACAACCTGGGACGCCCGTTTTACGCTACCGCCGCCAACCTCGCCTGCCTCACCTGCGGCTCCCTGCCACTGATTAGCCTCGGCGGCCACTACTTCGGCGCGCGCGGTGTTATCAGCGGGCAGATGGCCGAAGCGGTACTGGTCGCGCCTGTCTGCTGGCTTATCGTCCTGCGCCTCACCGCCCGCCGTGCCGCCGCCCAACCCCGCTAAACCATGCCACACATCGCCCTCTACCAACCGCAAATCGCGCCGAACACCGGCAACATCATCCGCCTCTGCGCCAACACCGGCGCCACCCTGCACCTCATCCACCCGCTCGGCTTCGTCTGGGACGACCGCCGCCTGCGCCGCGCCGGCCTCGATTACGCCGAATACGCCCACATCCGCCATCACGACGACTGGGCAGCCTTCCGCGCCGCGACCGCCGGGCAAACCCTGTGGGCGCTCACCACCAAAGGCAGGCGCGGCCTCTACAACGCCCGCTTCGGCACGGACGACATCCTTCTCTTTGGCAGCGAAACGGCGGGCTTGCCGGAAAACATCCACGCCGCGCTTGATCCCGCACAAAAACTGCGTCTGCCCATGCAGGAAACCTCGCGCAGCCTCAACCTCTCAAACACCGTCGCGATTGTGCTTTACGAGGCGATAAGGCAGAATTTGCCCGCCGATACCGCTACAAATTTATAAAACGCAAGAAAATCACATGAGCCCACTCATCCAACTGGCCCGCCCGCGCACCCTGCCGCTTGCCTTCGCCGTCATCTGCTGCGGCAACGCGCTCGCCTACCACGACGGTGCCTGGCATCCCCTCGTCTTCATTCTCGCGCTACTGACCGCCCTCTCCCTGCAAGTCCTCTCCAACATCGCCAACGATTACGGCGACGGCATACGCGGCACCGACCGTGCCCGCCCCGCCAGCGCCCCGCGCCGTCTCACCGCCAACGGCAGCGTCAGCCCCGCTTACATGCGCCGCCTGCTTGTTGTCTGCACCCTCGCCAGCCTCGCCCTCGGCATTACGCTACTCAGCGTCAGCGCGCTTGACTGGAGCGGTTTCCTTGTCTTTCTCGGCCTCGGCGCGCTTGCCATCACCGCCGCCATCACCTACACCGTTGGCCGCTGCGCCTACGGCTACCATGCCCTCGGCGAAATCAGCGTCTTCACCTTCTTCGGCCTGCTCGGTGTCCTCGGCAGCTACTACCTGCAAAGCGGCGGCTGGCACCCGACCCTGCTCCTGCCCGCCGCCGGCAGCGGCCTGCTCGCCGCCGCCGTGCTCAACATCAACAACATCCGCGACATCACCAGCGACCGCGCCGCCGGCAAACAGACCCTTGCCGTCAAACTCGGCTTCGAGCGCGCCAAACAGTTCCAATACATCCTGTTGAGCGCCGCCAGCTGCTGTTACCTCACCTACGCCCTGCTCAACCAGGCCTACACCAGCCTGCTATGGCTGCTGCTTCTGCCACTTGTGAGCACACACGCCCGCGCCCTGCACCGCGCTGTCGACCAGATGAGCGCCGGTTGCGAACTGAAACGCATCGTTAGCTGCGCCTGCGGGGTGAATCTGCTGTTCAGCCTGGGGCTGTGCTTATAAAAGTCCGCTTACAGCCCGCCAAGCGGCGTAAACACTGATTCCGCCACAAAAAAACCGCCTGCATGATGCAGGCGGTTTTTTGCAAGCGTTATTACGCGCCGGGATTTACACAATCCCCTGCGCCAGCATCGCATCGGCCACTTTCTTGAAGCCGGCGATATTCGCACCGTTCACATAGTTGGTGTAACTGCCTTCCGTGCCATTCGCCAGGCAGTTTTCGTGGATGTTCGCCATGATGTCGAAAAGGCGTTTATCCACTTCTTCACGCGTCCAGGACAGGCGGATGTGGTTCTGGCTCATTTCCAGTCCTGAGGTGGCGACCCCGCCCGCGTTCGAGGCTTTGCCCGGCGCGTAGAGGATTTTTGCCTTGAGGAAGGCTTCGACCGCTGCCAGGGTGGAGGGCATGTTTGCCCCTTCGGCGACGCAGAACACGCCGTTTTTCAGCAAGGTAGCGGCGTCGTTGCCGTCCAGCTCGTTTTGCGTCGCGCACGGCAGGGCGATATCGCAGGCGACGCCCCAAGGCCGTTGCCCGGCGAAATAGGCCAGCCCCTGCTCTTTGGCGTATACCGCGAGACGTTCGCGCCGCCCTTCTTTTAATTCCATCAGCGCGGCGAGTTGTGCCTCGGTCATGCCACTGTCGGCAAACTGCACAAAGCCGCCGGAATCAGAAACCGTCAGCACCTTCGCACCGACCTGAATCGCCTTCTCGCAGGCGTATTGCGCGACGTTGCCCGCGCCGGAAACCAGCACGCGCTTGCCTTCCATGCTGTGCCCTTTGGTGTGCAGCATGGACTGCACGAAATAGACAAGGCCATAACCCGTTGCTTCCGGGCGGATCAGACTGCCGCCCCAGGAAAGCCCCTTGCCGGTGAGGACAGAGGTGAACTCGTTGTGCAGCCGCTTATACTGACCGAAAAGATAGCCGATTTCGCGCCCGCCGACGCCGATGTCGCCTGCCGGCACGTCGGTATCCGCGCCGATGTGGCGGTAGAGCTCGCTCATGAAAGCCTGGCAGAAACGCATCACTTCGGCATCGGATTTGCCTTTCGGATCGAAATCCGCGCCGCCCTTGCCACCCCCCATCGGCAGCGTGGTCAGCGCGTTCTTGAACGTCTGCTCAAAGGCGAGGAATTTCAGCAGGCCCAAATCCACGGTCGGGTGGAAGCGCAGCCCGCCCTTGTAGGGGCCGATGGCGGATGACATCTGCACGCGGTAGCCCCGGTTGACCTGCACCTGCCCTTTGTCATCAACCCAAGAGACACGGAACATGATGACGCGCTCCGGCTCAACGATGCGTTCCAGCAGACCGTTTTTCGTGTACTGCGGATTTTTGGCGAGAAACGGTTGCAGGCTCATGAAAACCTCTTCCACCGCTTGATGGAAGGGGGCCTGATTCGGATCACGCTGTTTGATGGATTGGAAAAGCGCGGATAAATCGCTCATCGGTATTTCCTCTATATGTTATGGATGGGAAATGCTGACTCTACACCTATTGCAACGCATCGTAAAATATTTCTTTTATTGTTATTTTCCACAGGCTTTTCCCCAATATAAACCATACTGTAACGGGATATAAACATCATCAGACGATGAGTTGTCCGCCATAACGTTTCGGTTTGACAGGATGCGGTAGAGGCGATACATTCCACTTCCCGATTTTATCCCTTCCTTCATGCAAGAAAGGGATAAAGTCATTCACCGTTTAATGGGGAAAACCATGAGCCATTCCGTTATCTCCGTCGTCGGCAAAGACCGTATCGGTATTGTGTACGACGTATCCAAAATCCTGACTGAAAACCGCATCAGCATTATCAATATCAGCCAGCAACTGATGGGCGAATTCTTTACCATGATTATTCTGGTTGATACCGCGCAATGCCCGAAATCGCGGCAGGAAATGCTCGACATCTTCGCACAGGCCAGCCAGGCGCTTGCGCTGGACATCCGCATGCAGAACGAGGATCTGTTCAACGCCATGCACCGCATTTGATTTTCAAGCTTCTTAAAACAGTAAAATAGTCATGAACAAAATCACGTTATTAATCACCATTTTCTTGCTTTCAGCTTGTACTACCCCCGTATCAGAACAGCAGGATTGCACAGGGTTAACTGCCCTGAATGTCTTGCAGTTCAACAAAGAAAGCCATTTATTTATGAAGCATGATGCCAAATTCTATCGGCGATACGGTATGGAAACTGCTTCAATGCCAACAACAATATTGGTACAGGCATGTCAAAATATACACGATGGCAGTAAAAATATTGTGATGTATAGCAACTTATGGGGCAGAGTTATCTATTGTACCCAATCTGTTTCCGATAGTCTGAAAACGTATGACGCATTTCTACATTGGGCAATGCAGCCAGCAACAGACCGACAGAAAACCTTGCCTCAAATAAATCAGCAACTTTCAGCTACTCAATGCACGGATTCCACCGCACCGAAATCTGACGCTCCGTGGTATGCGGATATTGAGTGGTCAACACAAGAACCACTGCTGATTTCGAATGCTAGAAATCCCAGTTTGCATGGAATGTTCAGCAATCAAACTGTCGCTTTTACAGCGGACGAAATCGAACATCTGCGTAACCAAATTTTCAAGTATGGAGAACAGAAATGAAGTATGACCAAACCCTTGTTATTAGTTTTCTGTGTCTACATCTAGGTGCTTGTGTAGAGGGCGGAGGATATATAGCCTCGCGTATATTCAATAAAAATTCAACGCTTACCTTTCCATCTTTTCAAGACACCCAACTTTCAGAGGATGGTAATGCATTGCTAAAACAATATCTTGGAGATTATCAGGTCAAAAAATCCTGGGGTAATATTGTGGATAACACACAGTTAGTTAAGATCAGATTTGATAATAATAAAGTTAGCCTGTCCGTTTACCCGGAAAATTGGACAGTCCCTCATTACAAGATGGAATTTGAGACCTGTGATATTGTAAAAAAATTGGGCAAATATCACCGACTGCAAAAAGTCAACCAACATTTGGAATGCTACGGAAGAGCCTCAGATGGCTTGATTACTTCAATGGAGCTTGGCAGGCCTACAGCAGATAGCACGGGATTTTCTCCCAATCTTGAATTTCTTACGTCTATATTGATAGACGGCAGGCAAGTTCCTATCAACCAATTCGATTATGTGTTGTCTTATCTAACATGGATAGATGCACCTGAACCGTTGCTGGGGTTGGAAAAAATCCGATAACCCCTGTTTTCAGGCTGCCTTAACTCGATTTTTCACACCCATCCCCACAATAATTCCCATGACGCAAATTCATTCCACCGAAATCCTCGAAACCATCCGCATGGTATCCGAGCAAAACTTTGATGTGCGCACCATCACCATCGGCATTGACCTGCACGACTGCATCTCGCCCGATATCAACACGCTCAACCGCAATATCTACAACAAAATCACCCGCGTCGGCAAAGATTTGGTCGCGACTGCTACGGCACTCTCCGCCAAATACGGTGTGCCCATCGTCAACCAGCGCATTGCCGTCACACCGATCGCGCAAATCGCCGCCGCGACCGGGGCGGACAGCTATGTGAGCGTGGCTGAGACACTGGACAAAGCCGCCAAAGCCATCGGCGTCTCCTTCATCGGCGGCTTCTCCGCTCTGGTACACAAAGGCCTTTCGCCTGCCGATTGCGTCCTGATCGCCAGCATCCCGGAAGCGATGCGCGCGACCGACATCGTCTGTGCCTCCATCAACATCGGCAGTACCCGCGCCGGCATCAATATGGACGCGGTCAAGCTCGCGGCGGACACCATCAAGCACACCGCCGCCATCACCCCGGAAGGCTTCGGCTGCGCCAAAATTGTCGTCTTCTGCAACGCCGTCGAGGACAACCCCTTCATGGCGGGCGCTTTCCACGGCGCGGGCGAAGCGGACGCCGTCATCAACATCGGCGTCTCCGGCCCGGGCGTGGTGCAAGCGGCGCTGCAACACTGCGACGGCAAGAATCTCACCGAAATCGCCGAAATCGTCAAAAAAACCGCCTTCAAAATTACCCGCGTTGGCGAACTCATCGGCCAGGAAGCGGCGCGACGCCTCGGCATCCCCTTCGGCATCCTCGACCTCTCGCTTGCGCCCACCCCGGCCGTCGGCGACAGCGTTGCCCGCATTCTCGAAGCGATGGGCCTCAGCGTCTGCGGCACACACGGCACCACCGCCGCCCTTGCCCTGCTGAACGACGCGGTGAAAAAAGGCGGGATGATGGCCTCATCCGCCGTTGGCGGTCTGAGCGGCGCCTTCATCCCCGTCTCCGAAGACGAAGGCATGATTGCCGCCGCTGCCAGCGGCATCCTCACCCTGGACAAACTCGAAGCGATGACGGCAGTGTGCTCCGTCGGCCTCGACATGGTCGCCGTGCCGGGCGACACCCCGGCGGCGACTATCGCGGGCATCATCGCCGACGAAGCCGCCATCGGCATGATCAACAGCAAAACCACCGCCGTGCGCATCATCCCCGTACCGGGCAAAGGCGTGGGCGAACGCGTCGAATTCGGCGGCCTGCTCGGCTACGCGCCGATCATGCCGGTCAAGACAGGCTCGTGTGCGGACTTCATCGCGCGCGGCGGCCGCATCCCCGCACCGGTACAGTCGATGAAAAACTGATGGAAATCATCCTCTTCATCGGGGCGCAGGCGGATATAGTCGAATAGATAAAAAAGCAGCACAAGGTGCGTTACCGCAGGCAGTACGGGCAGTACGGCGGGTTCCCATAACAATCACGTAGCGATTTTTTATGGGGCCCGGTCAGGCGGCGCAACACCTAGATGTTTAACTATAAAGAAACCGCTGCCCGTGCAGCGGTTTCTTTATGTGCCAAGCGTGATAAACACTGGCTTCCCGGACGCCCATCAAGCGGAATAAGCACCGGCTTTGCAGCGATTATCAAAAATGATGCAAGCAGCGCAACCTACCCCGCGCTGATTTCTTCCAGCGTCCGCCCTTTGGTTTCCTCGCCGAGGACGACAATCACCACGACCACCGCCGCCAGCACAAGGGCAAACATCACAAAAATCCGCGCGAAGCCCGCGCTGCTGCCGCTCATCCCTGCCACCACCAGCGGCGCGATAATGCCGCCAATACGGCCAATTGCACCGGCCCACCCCGCGCCGAAGGCACGGCAACGCACCGGATAGAGTTCCGGCGTGTAGGTGTAGAGCACACCCCAGGCACCGAGGTTAAAGAAGGACATCAGGCTGCCCCAGAGCATGATGTCGTTCGTGCTCGTGCTGTGTCCGAAGCAGTAGGCACAGAGCGCGCAGGCGCCGAGAAAACCGGCCAGAGTCGCCTTGCGCCCAATGATTTCCACCAGCACGGCAGCGGCGAAGTAGCCGGGCAGTTGCGCAAGAATCATCACCAGCACATAGCGAAAAGTTTTCACCACGACAAAGCCTTGTTCCGCCAGCAGTTTGGGCAGCCAGGTAAAAATACCGTAGTAAGAAAAAACGATGCCGAACCAGATCAGCCACAGCATCAGCGTGCGTCTGGCAAACGGCGCCTGCCACAGCTCAATAAGGCGGTTACGCGTTTTCGCCGGGGCGGACGGGGCGATTGCGGTCGCGGCAGGCGTCAGCCCCGCCTGGCTTTCGAGGCGGCAGAGCAGGGTGTGCGCTTCATCCAGACGGTTCGCCGCCAGCAAATAAGCCACGGATTCAGGCAGGCGTTTCCACACGGCGAAAGCATAGAACAGCGGCACGGCTCCGGCGATGAAAGCGCTACGCCAGCCGTAGTGCGGGATGAGGTAGTAGGAAACAAGGGCAGCGGCGAGCCAGCCCAATCCCCAAAAACTTTCCAGCAGGACGATGAAACGGCCACGCAGGCGGGGCGGTGCATATTCGCTCACCAGCGACACCGCAACCGGCAATTGCCCGCCGAGGCCGAAGCCGACCCAGAAGCGGCAGATAAGCAAAAACGGCAGGTTGGGCGCCAGCGCGCAAAGACCGGTAGCAGCGCCATAGAGCACCATGGTGACAGCGAAAACATTGCGGCGGCCGAAGCGGTCAGCCGCCCAGCCACTCAATACCGCACCAAGCGCCATGCCGATGAAGCCGACGCTGACAATCCAGCCGGATTGCTGCGCGTCAAGCTGCCATTCGCTTGCCAGGGTAACAAGGACAAAGGACACCATGCCGGTATCCATCGCATCGAACAGCCAGCCCAGACCGATGAGGCCGAGCAGGCGGAAATGGAAGCGGGATAGCGGCAAGGCATGCAGTCTGCTGAGAATATCCATGAGGAACTCCTTGGGTTTAGTGTGTTTTTACTGATAAGGTGCATAAATTATAACGCAGGCTGAATATTGCTGAAGCTGCATGAGAATGTGGCGGTGAATGACAGGGTGGCAGTGGCCCTGTGGCCGGTAAGCGGGAAGATGTTTTCGCCATCGGTTGATGGCGGAATTTGGCCTGAACGAAGACAGACTATCCGGGATGGTTACCATCCCGCTTGACGATCCATCCCAACCACAACAACGACAATCTATGGCACGCAAAAAAATCCACGGCGTCCTCCTGCTCGATAAACCCGTCGGCATCAGCAGCAACAGCGCCCTGCAACAAGCCCGCTGGCTTTACCAGGCCGAAAAAGCCGGGCACGGCGGTACCCTCGATCCCTTCGCCAGCGGTCTCCTGCCTGTCCTCTTCGGTGAAGCGGCTAAATTTGGCCGCTACTACCTCGACGGCGACAAAACCTACGAAGCCACCCTTGCCTTCGGTTACGAGACGGACAGCGGCGATCTTACCGGCACGCCTACCCGCCATGCGCCCGTGCCCAATCTCGACTGCGTGGACTGGGCTGCCCTTTGCGCCCGCTTCAGCGGCGCGCAACAACAAACCCCGCCTGCCTACTCCGCGCTGAAAATCGACGGCGAACGCGCTTACGATCTCGCCCGACGCGGCGAAACCCCAGAACTCGCCGCCCGCCCCATCACCATCCACGAACTGCACTACCTCGGCCCCGATCCCGCAGTAGCAGATAGCGCCCGTTTCCGGGTGCGGTGCAGCAAAGGCACCTACATCCGCAGCCTGCTGCAAGACCTCGCCACCGCCCTGGATAGCGCCGGACACACCGCCGCGCTGCGCCGTCTTGCTGTCGCCCAGCACCACGACATGACCCCGCTCGCGACCCTGCGCGATTGGCAGGAAAACGGCGACGAAGCCGCCATGCAGCGCATCCTGCTGCCGCTGGATACCTGCACTGCCCACCTGCCGCGTCTTGACATTCCCGCCGATAAACAGCGCTTCATCCGTAACGGCAACGACATCGCCTGCGCCAACGCCGGCGGCGAATACGCCCTCTATGCCGATGGTACCTTCATCGGCGTCGGTCTCGGCAAAGACGACCGTATCTATCCCGTGCGTCTCTGTGCCCTACCGCCCATAGGGTAAGTGGCTCGCGGCCAGACGGGATAAAACCCGGTTTGGGAGGCAGCAGGCAGCGGTACATAAAAAATCCGACGCCGAAGCGTCGGATTTTGATTTGTTGATGGCATCAGATGAGCTGAATATGGTTTTGTTCCAGTTCGCTATTGACGCCGAAGCGGGCAATGCTCACCGCTGCGCTGCTGCTATCCGCATCATAGGCGGGTTCGCCTGTCGCCTGGTCGTAAATAAGGCGGTCATTGGCGTCTTTCGCTTCTGCCTCTTGCACCATGTGTTCCGCACTCGGGTTGTTTTTTAGCAATTCGCTAAAAGTGTTGTGTTCAAGCTGGATGTGGTTGCCTGTGCCGGCATTAAAGTCGAGCAGGGTATCGAGTGTGCCGTCAAACGGGCTGTGGAAGAGAGAGGGGGGCTGCATTTGTGCAGTCAGGTAAGCTGTCGTTACCGTCGCTCGTGGCGTTTATGCCGTCGTGATGTTGGACGGCAGATGCGTTATCGATATGGCTGGGCGCACTGACATCCAGGTTGAGCGTTTGTTCGTGTGAGGCGATAGTTCCGAGGTTAACGCCTTCACCGCTTGGGTTATATTCACCGTCGCTGTTATGGGGTACGAGTGTGGGGAAAGCGGGCGTCGTGTCTATGACTTGGACTGGATGGGTGAGGTCGCCATTTTCCGGATTTGCAGCGGCTGAGAAGTAAGGCACTGCTCCGGTAGCATTGCTGAGAACGACTTCTTCATGCCCCGCGTTATCGTAGTAATACGCCTGCACGCTGATGACTTTGCCAACATCGGCGGCGGTGATGGTATAGCTGCTACCATTCGCGCCCTCAATGGCCTTGCCGTCTGCCATCCAGGTGTACTGGATAATCTCAGGCATGCCGTCGGCATCGCTGACGGTGGTGGTCAGGGTTTCACCGATTGCCGCCCTGCCGTGCAGGGTAACTTGTCCCGGATGGTTCGCACCACCATCATTGCCGCTGTCCACGACGGCTGTCGGCGGGCTGATGACGCTTTCTACTTTGCCGGTGTTGTCGGTGTAGGTGATGCGCACTGTGATGCTTTTGCCACTGTTCTCCGGCGTAATGGCATAGCTTGCGCCTGTTGCGCCGGGGATTTCTTTTCCCGCGACCATCCATTGGTAGCTGATATTGCCTTGCACTCCGTCGCTATCGTGGATGGCTGCCTGCAAGATTGCACCCGTCGCCGCTGTGCCGCTGATGGCGGCAATGCCGCCGTGATTGGCCGTGCCGGTGATATTGGCGGTCGGGGTCAGGTGGATGTCATCGGCGATGATACGGGCATCTTCGGTATAGAGGCCGATACTGCCGCCGGTGTAGGGTCTTTCGTCATCGGTAAAGGTGGTGATGACTTTGCCGTTGATGCTGATTTCTACGGTATTGCCGTGTTTGCTGATGACAAAATCCTTGGCCTCCGCTAATGGCCAACTCTCGCTACCGGTTGCCATAAAACGCTGGCCGCCTTTGTAAGCAGGGTCGCGTTTGCCCAGTTCCCAGCCGTTGGCACGGGGGACGAAGTAGTAATAGTGGTCGTTGTCGGTGTAATTCCACACTAGCCAGGCGGTTTCCCAAGCATGGGGAGGGGCGTTTTGGCGCAGCTGTTCAGGAGTAGCGATGGTGCCGCTGTAGGTGAAGGTATCACCCGTCTGTACGGTGCTGACCACCATGCTGGAAGAGGTGTCTGTCTCGCCGCTGCGTACCATGGGCCCTAATTGCAAGGCCTGGTTCCCGCCGCCGTTGTCGATGATTTCAACTTTTCCATAACCAGCATGTGCCACTTTCCAGTCGCCAAAGGTTTCTTGATCGCTATAGGTGCTGTGCAGCTTGTGCGAAGAGAAATCGTCATATAGCAGGTAGCCGCTGTTTCCCACTTTTGTGCTTGGCGCACTGACGGGGGTTTCGCTTACGCCATGCGCATCGGTGTATATCGCCTGCACAGTGATGCTTTTGCCCTGCTGGGCTTTGCCGAGGGTAAGGGTATTGCCGGATACGCCTTCAATGCGGACGTTATCGGCGTACCAGATGTAAAACACATTATCGTGCGCGAAGTTATCGCCGTCGGTAACGTGCGCCGTGAGGGTCTCGCCCACTTTGGCCTCACCGCTGATGCTGACATGGCCGACGTGATTATCCGGCAGGCTGTGTTCGGCGACGGTTTTCAGGCTGAGATCGTCGGCGATGATACGGGCATTGCTGGCTTGCAGGCCGACTTTGCCGCCGATGAAGGGGTTTTGGCTGTCTTCAAAGGTCACGATTTCCTGACCGTTAATCCGCACCCGCATTTTTCCGCCGTTCTGGATGACGGTGAAGTGTTTGTCCGCGCCTGGGGCAAAGCTGGGTTCGCTGCCGGTCGCCAGGTAGCGGACGCCGTCGGGGGCAGCGGTATCGCGTTTGCCCAACTCCCAGCCATTGGCTTTCGGGATGAAGTAGTAATAGTTATCTACGTCCCGATAGCCCCACACTGCTCTTGCCGTTTCCCAGGCTTGTGCATTGTTGCCGCCCAGTTGTGTGCCGGTGCTGAGAGTGCCGCTGTATTCGAAATTCGCGCCTGCTTCCGGGCCGGTGATAAGCGCCGACACGTTCTTGTCGGAGGTAATTTCCAGCGCTTTGTTGCCGTTACCCCGGTCAATGATTTTCGCGTGGCCGCTGTGGTATGCGTTCTTCCAGCCGCTGTTAGTGTCAGCCGTATAGTCTGAGCCGATGGCGCGGTTAGAGAAATCTTCGTGCATGATGTAGTGGCTGTCGGCATCCACGATGGTGGTTTGTACTTCGCCACTACCGATATCAGCCCCCTGCACTTTACTGATTTTGACGGTGTAGTTTTCATTACCTTCCGCTTTACCGTCTTTGAGGGCATCAATGGTGAAATCTGCACCACTTTCGCCTTTGCGGATGGTGACTTGCTGAGTGCTGATATTGAGGTCAGCGCTGTCGCTTGAGCCGTGTTCGATGGTTACGGTGACGGTCACATCTTCGTTGGCGGGATTGGCAAGCGTCAGACGGTTGACAAAGTTTTTGAAATCCGCTTCCATTTCGTGTCCCGGCCACGGCGTGTAGGACTGGAATTTGCCATCATCCGTGTTATCGCCCCAGTTGGCCCAGGTCATCATGTAGGCAAATTTTGCCGCTTCAGGATTGGCCTGGATGGCATCAAGGAATTGGCTGAAAAAGTGTATATTCTGGTTACCACCGCTGCGCTGAATGACGCGGTCGTTATTCAGGCCAAATTCGGTGAGCGCGGAGACTTTGCCATGGTCGACAGCCAGCTGGTTGACCATGACAAGGTCGTGCACAGTATCCTGCATCCAGTCTGCATCGGGCTGATCGTTATCGCTCTGATAGGCGTCATAGCCCATGATGTCCACATACTTATCGCCGGGATAAGTGGCAAGGTAATTTTCCTTGCTGCCGTCAAGCGGGTAGTTAGGCGAATAAGCAAAAAGCAGGTTGTCCACGCCTTTGGTTTCGGTCAGATAGTCGTGGACGTATTGCCACAGCGCCTTGAAATCATCTGCGCTCATGTGACCTTTGCCCCACCAGAACCAGTCGCCGGTGTTTTCATGCAGCGGGCGGAAGATGATGGGGATTTTGCTGCCGTCACCACGTATCGAGTTATTGGCTGCCGTCGCAACGGTATCAAGCCAGTCAGTGATTTTGTGGTTCAGGTCGCCACCCGGCAGCAGGCGATCAACGGCAACGCTACTATCAATATCAAAGGCTTCGCCATCGCTAACCGGATTGTGCAAATGCGAGGAAAGGGTCACAACAGAGCCGAGAGAGTCCGCTTCGATAAAGGCTTTGGCAAATGCCTTGCCAGTCGCATCTGGGCTGCCGTCGGTTTCTACCGGCGGTTCGTCGGTATCAAAACCGAATACGGCAGGGTATTTGCCTGTCATGGCATGTACATCCGATCTATGCCCGTGGCTGTCTGCACTGCTGATACCCACATCAATGGCGTGCTGCTGGCCAAAGAGAATGCCCTTGCCTTGCAAGTCGGAGAGTGCTTTCAGCAAGGCCACGCTGCTATTGGCCTTACCGATGGGCGAGAGATCCAGCTCAACGTGATAACGCGCCGCATCGCCTTCATGTACCTGTTTGGCACCGCTAAGATGCACTTTTGTGGTGTTGCTGACTGGTGAAGTCGTGGTAGGGACGTATGGCGCGGATGCACTTGGATATTCGCTGTTTGTGCGATTAGCGGTGTTTTTGAACTGTGCCACGGTCGTTGCTCCTTAAAATGTAGGCGGAATTTAAGGAATACGATTGTAAAAGGGGTATTGTCGGCAGAATGCTGTCCATTCATTAAGGATTAATCGCCGCTTGAAACAAATTTGCTCTCTCGCGGGATCCGTCTCTCGCCGGATAGAGCAGCGGTTTTCAGCCGACCAGCCACTGATGCAGCAGGAAGATACCCGAGAGGGTGAAGACAGAGAGAACGTTGGTGGTAATCATGCTGACCGTGCCGCGATGCGGATAGCCGTAGTGCTGCGCGAAGATGGCGACGGTGTTTGCCATGGAAATGCCGCCCATCAGCGCGCCGGCAAAAATCACTTCTTCGCTGCCGCCAAAGAGCCAGATGAAGAGCGTGGCCAGCGCTGGCATGAGGAAGAGTTTGCCGATGGTGATTTGTGTGATGGCGATGGCGTTACCCTCGATTTTGATACCGTTCAGGCCGCAGCCGATAACGAAGATGGCGACCGGTGCTGCGGCATCGGCGACGAGGCTCACCGCGCGGTTGATCGGTGCGGGCAGTTTCCACTGAAACGCCGAGAAGATCATGCCGAGGATGAGCGCCGCGATCAGCGGTTTGCGCAGCATGTTGAGGAAGATACGGCCAAGGCGCTGGCCGAAACTGCCTTCTTTGTTGTTACCGTGCGATTCGGCGATAGCGAGGAAGAGCGGAATAAGGAGTACGTTTTCAACCAGCGTGTTCAGCGAGAAATAGATGCCCGCGTTGCCGCCGATGACACTGAGCAAGAGCGGGTAGCCGATGAAGGCACTGTTGGAAAAAGTCTGGCCGATGGCGCTGACCGCCGCACCGCGCAGGTTCTGCCCAACCAGGCGGGAAAACACCAGGCCGGTAAAGAAGCAGAGCAGCGTCGCCGCACCGTAGCCGAAGAGGTAGGAGGGGATGAAGACTTCGCCCAGGCTTTTTTCCGAGAGGGCGCGGAATATCAGGGCAGGCAGGGCGATGCTGATGACGAAGCGCCCCAGCGCGGTCAGCCCTTCGAGGGTGAAAGCACCGGCGCGGGTGGCGGCATAGCCGAAGGCGATAACGATAAAAATCGGGATGAGTGAAGTAACGATATTAAGCATGATGGTGGTTGGTTGGTGGATGTGGCACGCATTCTACGTTTTTTAAAACGGCTGGTGCAGCCGGTACTCGGCGGCGTGCGGGGGAGGTACCCAGAGGGCAGAAGGGGGATAAAAGCTGCCAAGCAGCGCAAATACCGAGCCCGTCAAGCGGCGCCAGTGCTGGGAGCCGTTAAGCGTAAAAAGCCCCTGCGGGGCAGGGGCTTTTTCAAAGGTCAGAGCTCTTTCACTTCCCACGGCAGGCCGTAGGCGGCGAGCGCTTCGAGGAATGGGTCGGGGTCGTGCTGCTCCATGTTGCGGACACCAGCGGTGTGCCAGATTTTTTCCAGCATCATTTTTGCGCCGATCATCGCCGGCACGCCGGTGGTGTAGGAGATCGCCTGCGAGCCAGTTTCTTTGTAGGCTTCTTCGTGGTCGCAGATGTTGTAGATGTACACGGTTTTGTCTTTGCCGTCTTTTTTGCCTTTGGCAACGCAACCGATGCAGGTTTTGCCTTTGGTGCGCGGGCCGAGCGAGGCAGGATCGGGCAGGACGGCTTTCAGGAACTGGATAGGGATGATTTCGCGCCCCTCGTACATGACGGGCTCAATCGAGGTCATGCCGACGTTTTCCAGCACTTTGAGGTGGTTCAGATAGTTGTCGGAGAAGGTCATCCAGAAGCGTGCGGTTTTGATTTCCGGGAAGTGTTTGACCAGCGATTCGAGCTCTTCGTGATACATCATGTAGATGTTTTTTTCGCCGATTTGCGGGAAGTCAAAGACGCGTTTGTGCGAGAGCGCCGGGGTAGTCTGCCAGGCGCCGTTTTCCCAGTGGCGGGCGTCAGCGGTGATTTCGCGGATGTTGATTTCAGGGTTGAAGTTGGTGGCAAAAGGCAGGCCGTGATCGCCGGCGTTGGCGTCGATGATGTCGAGTTCGTGGATTTCATCGAGCAGGTGTTTTTTGATGTAGGCGGTGAAGACGTTAGTAACGCCGGGGTCAAAGCCGCTGCCGAGCAGTGCCATGATGCCGCGCTCACGGAAGCGGTCTTCATAGGCCCATTGCCATTTGTATTCAAATTTGGCTTCTTCCGGCGGTTCGTAGTTGGCAGTGTCGAGGTAGTCAATGCCGGCGGCGAGGCAGGCATCCATGATGTGCAAATCCTGGTACGGCAGGGCGATGTTGAGGACGAGTTGCGGGCGCAATTCTTCAAGCAGGCGGGTGAGTGCGGGGACGTCGTCGGCATCAATCTGGCGGGTATCAATAGTCACGCCGTGTTTTGCCTTGACGGCAGCGGCGATGGCGTCGCATTTCACCAGTGTCCGGCTTGCTAGGGTGATTTTGTGGAAGGTATTTTTGTCTTCGGCGCATTTGTGGGCGACGACGTTGGCGACGCCACCGGCGCCGATGATGAGGACATGGTTCATGATGGGTTCCTGTGTTGTGTGTAAGCGGTGATTTTAGCGGATTCTGAGGGGCGGGCGTTGCGCGGATTTTGGATTAGATACAGCCAAGGAATAAACAGAATCGTGCCGCTGCTCGACTCACCTATTGGCGTACTTCCTGTTATTACCGACAATAACCACAAACCCCAACAACAGGATCCCATATGTCACCCAAACCCCTGCTCCTTGCCCTGCTCATCAGCCTGCCTGCCCACACTTACGATCTGAACGAAGCCTGGGCAGCGGCACGTGTCCATTCCGCTCAGTATGATGCCGCCCGCCACGCACGCAATGCTGCGCAAGAGCCGCAAACCCAGGCGAAAGCCCGCCTGCTGCCGCAAGTCTCGGCCAACGCCAACTACAGCGACCGCGCCCAAGACGCCTACGATAAATACCAAAGCCACGGCTGGAACGTACAAATCAGCCAGCCGCTGTACGATCGTGCCCGCTGGGACGCCTGGCGCGCCGAACAAATCACCGCCCGCCTCGGCGATAGCCAGCTTGACAACACCACCAGCGAACTTCTGCTGGATGTTGGCAAAGCTTGCCTCGAAACCCTCACTGCGCGCGACAAACTCACCGCCGTCGCCGCCGAAAAAAATGCCTACCAACTGCAAATCCGCCAAGCCAAAGCGCTGTTTCAATCCGGCGAAGCCACCATCATTGATACCTACGAAGCCCAAGCGGGCTACGACAGCGCCAGTGCCAAAGAAGCCCGCCTGCAAACCGAGCTTGCCGTCGCCGAAAACCGCCTCGCCAACCTTACCGGCCTTGACCCCAGTCGCCTCGAAAGCCTCGCTGGCAAAACACTACCCGACTACCTCACCGTCGCCGGCCAAAAAGAATGGGAAGAACAGGCACTCGCGCACAGCACAGCCGTCCGTGTCCGCACGCAGGAAAGCGAAAAAAGCCACGCCGACATCGCTACCGCCAAAAGCGGCCATCAGCCGCAACTCAGCCTCACCGCCGGTTACCAGGATAACCGCAACGACATCACCTATACCGGCGGCAACAACAGCCGCAGCCGCAACAAAGGCGCCTACATCGGCGTGCAATTCACCATTCCCCTCTACAGCGGTGGCGAAATCGCGAGCCGCGTCCGCCAGCAAGAAGAAACCGCCGCACAAAAAGATGCCGAACTCGAAAACGAAAAAGCTACCGTGCGCCTGCAAGTGCGCCAGGCCTACGCCACCCTGCGCGGCCAACAGGCACAAATCAAGGCACAAGAACAACTGCTCGCCACCAGCGACGCCAAACTCGAATCCATCCGCTTGGGCCGCCAAGTCGGCGTGCGCAACAACATGGACGAAATCAAGGCCGAACAAGAAAAAGCGCAGGCGGAAGAACAACTCGCCGAAGCCCGCTACGGCTACATCGGCGCCTACCTGCAACTGCTGCACCTCGCGGGCAAACTACATGGCGATGAGGGCAGAGAAGCAGCGCGCAGACTGTATGGCGGGTAAACGCTTTTTAGGGCTTGCTGTGGTATCTATTGGGCGGATTTCCCGTCCAATAGACACGCAAACGAGAAGACCGTCTGTCCGCCGGCTCTGACGCATCGTCGCAGGAACCCTTTTTAGGCGGTGGGTGGGGAAAGAGCAGCGCTTGCGGAGACATGGCATGACAGCTGGATGCAAAGAGCGGTAAAGCTGCGGGAACGCTACAACATGAACAAAACATGAATAAATGGTATGTAAACATCGGTAATAATTAAGTTGAACACAAGGTAAGAATTGAGAAATAATCAGACTGTCTGACAGTTGGAAGCTTTCATGAACGGACTCACCACATCCCTAAAAATATTCTCATCACGGCAGTGGCATGATGGCAGCACTTTGGCTTTTGCAACAAGCGGTGAAACAAAAGCATGAGTAACTATCAGCGCCGCCCAAGAGTTGAAGGTCCCAGCATAGCTGAATGGAAATATACGTCCAATCGTTTATTTGAAAAATACATTGGCTTTCAGGCTCTGATGTACGTTTTTCTGATTGTTTCTTCCCAATATATTTTTGGTTTTGATATAGCGAGTTTCAGCAGCAGCTATATTCTCTTTTGTAAATTTCTCGCTTTTCTCGTCATTCTTGCTGGGATGTATTGTGTTCCCTTTATCACTAAATATTTAATTGGACAAGGTAATGCCGGGCAAGCCTCCGTACTTGAAGAAATTGCCGCTGAAGATGATGAAGAGGAACGCGACTTTTTAATTTTGGAAGCCCGACTCAATGGTTGCTTGCCTCCCAGTCGTAAACAGGAAATTGCACTGTTTATTATCGCCGGTATTTTTCTATTTGAAATGTTTTACATTGACGCTTGGACGAAAAATGGAGAATTGATCTGGTATCCGCAATGGTTGCAGCATCTGGTCGACTGGATGAAAGACAACACTGGTGTTTATCCTGATGATATTAGAAAAAATTATTTATCCTTGATTTTGATGATGCCCCTACGCTAGCGCAGTTATTTTCTAATGAGAGAATATTCTTAACAATGGCGACTTCTGACCGCTTCTTTGTCTTCAGCTTGTTGCGAATATTTACTTTCCCCATTGTATTTTATTGCTTGTGTGTCATTAGACCTCTTGCGAAAATATCCTGAAGATTTCCAATCCCCAAATGAAATACGAAAACCTCATCCAAAGAAGCGATAGCGAATTCAAACGGCTCACAG
>ERZ772971.170-NODE-170-length-42000-cov-18.150268_pt1 | contig 42000 bp, 57 predicted proteins | sample MGYA00511943_ERZ772971 | MGnify/ENA primary metagenome ERZ772971 (study PRJEB29015, sample SAMEA2737929) | human oral metagenome | biome: human oral; feature: human-associated habitat; material: dental | place: China | collected 2144 ... | reverse complement strand
AAGGAATTTTATATTTTATGAACGAAATTTTTAATTTTCAAGGACAGCAAGTCCGCACAGTGACAATCAATGGAGAACCTTACTTCGTAGGGAAAGATGTGGCCGATGTTTTAGGCTACAACGATACTAACCAAGCAGTACGAAAGCATGTAGACGATGAAGATAAGCTAACCCGTCAATTCGACGGTTCAGGTCAAAAACGAAATATGACAATCATCAACGAATCTGGTCTCTACGCTCTCATCCTTGGCAGCAAGCTTCCGCAAGCGAAAGAGTTTAAACGCTGGGTGACTAGCGAAGTATTGCCAACCATTCGCAAGCATGGCGCTTATCTAACCGATAGCAAAATCGAAGAAGTGCTTTTGAGCCCAGACACGATCATTAATCTGGCAACGCAGCTCAAGAATGAGCGAGCAGAAAAGGAACAACTCAAAATCGAACTTGAAGAAGCCCGCAAGCAGACAAGCTATCTGGACTTGATACTACAAACAAAAGACCAGCTGACAACTACGCAGATTGCCCAAGACTATGGCATGAGTGCAAGTAAGTTTAATCAGCTTCTAAAAGATTTGCGGATCCAGCGAAAAGTCAATAGCCAGTGGGTGCTATATAGACAATATCTTGGCAAAGGGTACATTGCAAGTCGGACATTTGAATATATCGGACGTGACGACCGCTGTCACAGTAAAATCACTACTGTATGGACGCAGCTAGGTCGGAAATTCCTCTACGATGCTTTGAAAGAACGTGAGGGAATTCTGCCGCTTGTAGAACAGGAGTAGTGCCATGTCACAGGACTACATACAGGCATTTGCTAACGATATCACAGATAGAGTGAGAAGCTCACTAATTGAGATATCAAAGCAGTTTGATATTGAGGAAACCTTACCACTGGAACTGACACAGAAGCAGCTAACAGAAATGCTAGGCTGTTCAACCAGTACACTTAGTCGTTTCCTGAAATTCAAAGACTTTCCCAAAATCGACCGTGGGAAAGGAACATCAGTTAGATACCCCAGGGACGCTGTCCGTGAATGGTATAACTCGCATTGGCGAGAATTTAGTGAGTAGAAAGAGGAGATTATGGAACCAACATTAGGAAGTCAGTTGCTGGGCGTTGCCTTGATTGCAACCATCGCATTTGTTGCCGGATGGTACGGCAACAGAATGGACGCTCGTAAGCGAGCAAAGAAAGAGCGCTTGGCACGCTTAGAAGCGGAGCTAGTGGCTCAGTATGAAGAAGATATACGCTTGTATCATGAAGAACAACGGCAAGCGGAAGCGGAAGCTTTGGCAATGGCTAGGAAAGCTATCACGCCAGCGTTTTCAAGCTAAGGGAGGGGAAAATGAAGTCTATTTTAAGATATCCAGGAAGCAAGTGGAATCTTGCTGATAAAATTTCGCAATTACTCCCTGAACACAAAACATATTTAGAACCTTATTTCGGAAGCGGTGCGGTGTTGTTTACTAAAACTCCAAGCGCTATTGAGACAGTTAATGACCTAAATGACGATGTGGTCAATTTTTTTCGGGTAATAAAACAGGATCCAGAAGCGTTGGCCGAAAAAATCTATCTGACTCCATATAGTCGGAAGGTTTATGATGACGCTTGGAAAATTCGACCGGAAAACGAAATTGACAAAGCTTTGAATTTCGTCATACGCTCTTTTATGAGTTACGGCTTTCGTCCTACGGAAAAATCTGGTTGGAAAAATAATGTGAATGGCAGAGAAAGAGCTTATGCAGTTAAATGCTGGAATGATTTGCCAAAACTCATTCAAGAAGTTACCTTGCGATTAAAACAGGTACAAATCGAATGTCGCCCGGCGATTGAGTTGATTGAAAAGTATAGTCGAGACAATGTGTCTATGTATGTAGACCCTCCCTACGTCCTTAGTACAAGGAGGAGAAAACAGTACTCAGTCGAGATGGAAGATAAGGATCATGAAGAATTGTTGGATGCCTTGAATAATTCTAAAGCAAAAATACTCTTAAGTGGATATGATAGCGATTTATACAACAAGCGCTTGAAAAACTGGGAGAGAATTGAATTTTCAGCAACTGCAGAGAAAGGTTTGCCAAGAACTGAAATTCTTTGGGTCAATTTCTCGCCGAAAAAACAACTTGAATTATTTTGAAATAAACAAAAAGGAGAAGATGATGGAATTAAAAGAATTAATCGAAAATGTGCAGCAGTGGTCGAAAGACCGTGGATTGGATAAGGTTGACAGCCGTAAGCAGCTATTGAAACTTTATGAGGAGTTTGGGGAACTTGTCCAAGGACACCTCAAAGGCAATATTGAGCAAGTTAAGGATAGCATCGGCGACATGCTAGTCGTGGAAATCATCTACTGTCAGCAGAGTGGGATTGAGCTAGGAAGCTTGTATGTAGAGGAACCGACCTCTCCTCATGGCATGACTACATTGCTGTGCGACATTGCAATCTCAATCGGCGATCTATCCGGAAACTTTGGACCTCGAACCAACAAGAGGAATATTCAGGAGATTAACCGCTATTTGCAAATTATCAGTATCAGATACGGCACAACACTCGAAGCCTGTCTTGAGATAGCATGGAACGAAATCAAAGACCGCAAAGGCAAAATGGTTGATGGCGTGTTTGTGAAAGAGGAGGATTTGAAATGATACCAAAATTTAGAGCGTGGGATAGAACACGAAACGAAATGAATTATAAAGTAATGGCAGGCAATTGTGATACAGATGACGAAAACTGGACTTGTCCTATTGTGTGGGTTGAAGAAGCCAGAGATTGGTTGCATTTTGATGATTTTGAATGCATTACACAATCAACAGGCCTAAAAGACAAAAATGGGAAAGAGGTATATATAGGTGACATTATTAAATGTTCAAGAGGATGTCCTCACGAAGTATATCTGGAAAAAGAATACGGTGGTACATACATAGGAGGAATGCCAGCCGTGTATCTAAAAGAAATTAAAGAAGGATATGCTTGGACTGGGAGCGAGGAAGTCATCGGTAACATCTACGAAAATCCAGAATTACTTAAATAAAAATCACGGGAGAAAGAAAATGAAAAACAAAATTAAAATCACAGCAACTATGGCAGTTTTAGCAGGGCTATTGATTGCCCCTAGCGTATTGGCTAGCGAAGTCACAAAAGATGGCACAGAAATCACGGTCACAGAGCCGACAGTTGAAGTACAGAAGCAAGGTGACAGCTTCTACGACAAGGTAGATGTGACTGTTAAGACAGACATCCCGGACGATGTCGAAATCAATCAAGGCGACACGCTAACAATGCCGCTTCCACAAGAATTGGAATTGGAAACTAACTACGAATTTGCGGTCACTAACAACGAGGGCGCAGAAGTCGGTCAAGCCATTGCGAAAGCCAAAGAAAATACAGTGACAACTGTATTCAATGACTACTTCAAAGAACACCCCTTGAACAAGTCAATCAGCCTTAATCTGCAAACCAAAATCAACTCTGAAATTGTCCGTGAAGAGGGCAAGATGAACTTGAATTTCAGCGGAACAATCGTTGAAATGGATAGTGGCAGCAAAGGTGACACTAACCCCAATGAAGAACTTTACAAATGGGGTTATCAAGACAAGGAAGATCCTAATGTCGTCCACTGGGTTGCTCGTATAAACTACCGCAAGGCAACTATGAACCGTGTCAGTGTTTCCGATACATGGGATAACGAAGCTCGGTATGTACCAGGAAGCATGAAGATTAGTTATCTTCATAATGCCAACCCTTGGACGTATGCTTGGCCTGGCAATATGGACATGCTTAGCATGCGTGAAAATGGATTTGATTACTACGTCGGCTTCCTCAACAATGTCCTAGTCTTTGAGTATAGCACTCGTTATGCTACACAAGCGACTAAGCCGATAAACACAATTAAGGTGACGGCCAATGATTATTGGATCGAGCACAAAGTTGACTACAAGTGGGTTTCTGGCAGCGGTACTGCAGACGGCAAGAACCGTCCTAAGCCAATCTGGGAAATTCCAAACGAAGCGCCACAGGTTGATAAACCAGAGCTGAACATCAATGACATTCCTCTGATGCCACCTGCTCCGATTTTGGATAAGCCTGAACTTGATCTAAACGATGTTCCGCTGCTTCCACCAGCACCAATCTTGGAATTGCCAGAGCTGGTTATTCCAGACGAACCGAAAAAGCCAGAATTACCGCCTAAAACGCTTGAAAAAGAGCCGCCCGCTCCAAGCGCCAAGGAAGAACCTAAAAATGCAGTAGAGAGCAAATCAGACACCTCTGCTAACGAGTTACCGAAGACTGGAGAGGTCAGCAATGTCTTCTTGTCCATTCTCGGCGTATCTGCTCTAATCTGCATCGGTACAATTTTGGAGGACAAGAAGAAAAAATAAAGTTAGGAGGGAGAATATGGTCTATACAGTCCATGACATCAACGAAAATTTACGCTTTATTGCAGTACCGCTTGAATTGCTAGAAAATCCAAAGTTAGCAGATTTAAGCTTGGAAGCTAAGTTTTTATACAGCTACATGCGTAATCGACTAAGCTTATCTATCAAGAACAACTGGATAGACGGGATTATGCCATATATTCATTGTACAGTTGACGAAATAGAGCGGATTGTCCAAAAATCAAGACCAACTGCAATCAAGGTCAAGAAAGAGCTAATCGATTTTGGATTGATTGAAACAAGAAAGGTTTTCAACGGCTCTGATGTCATCTTTGTTAATAAGTTTACCGAGGTTTTAGAAAGTAAACGAGCTTTACTTCCGAAAGTAAACGAGCTTAACCACGAAAGTAAAACAGCTTTACTTCCGAAAGTAAACGAGCTTAACTCTAACTATACTAATTATAACTATACTAATAATAACTATACTGATAATAACTATGACGAGTCTGCGGTGGGTGGTGGAAACACTTTATTTAGTAAGGCAAAAAAAGGCAAGCCAGCTTCGCCCACCACCGCCACTCCTTTGGGTGAATTTAATCAACTAATTTTAGAAAATTTTGGGAAACAGCCGTCACCTTTACAAGTTGATGAAATGCGCTACTTGGTCGAAGAACACAAAATGGAGGTCTTACGCTTAGCAGTCAAGGAAGCCGTAGATAATGGCAAGCCATACTTCGCTTACTTGAACGGTATCCTTAATCGCTGGAAGAATGATGGACTGACAACAGCAGAGCTTGTCCGCAATCGTGTGAAACCTCGTGGCAAGTCTGGCAAAGTCACAATGCTAGACGACGGCTACGATCCAAAGCTAGGTATTTGATATGGCGGAAGAAGTAAGAAGTATTAAAGACCTGCGAGCAGCCTACTACGCTAACACGCATGCTATTGACAAGCGTTGCCAGAAGCACCCAACAGTCTTAATGATACGGACTAAAAACCCATGCACTCAAAATACATTTGAGTTCTGTCCAGAGTGTGGACAAGAAAATATCAACGATGACATCGCAAGAGCTGGAGCAGAAGCAGAAGCGCAAATCCGTAATTTTAAAAGCTATGCAGTATTTGAACGTGAGTCTATCATATCTCCAAAAATCGCAAAAGAAACAATCGGAAGCTATGAAATCCACACAGAGCAAGACGCAGAAGCAGTCAACTTCGTCAAACGCTTTGCGACAGACTATTTCAAAGGACGCTATGAGGGTAATGTGATTTTACAAGGCCCTCCCGGCGTTGGTAAAAGTCACCTTGCGCTAGGGATGGCAAAATCACTCAATGAGGGCTTTCAAAAAATCGGAGAAAAGAAATCAGTGGTTTATATGCCAGTATCTGAACTTTTCATGCGAATGAAAGAAGCCTTTAATCTCAAAGGGGCGAAGTGGGAAGAAAAAGCGACTATCAAGTTTCTGCAAGAGGTTGATTATTTGGTATTGGACGACCTTGGCAAAGAGTCGAGTGTCGGAAATTCTATCCGTGAGGGCAGCAGTTGGGCGCAGTCAGTTTTATATCGGCTGCTTGAGGGAAGAACAAACACGATTATTACAACAAATTATGCCGGCGAGCAGTTAAAGCAACTGTATGAGCCTAGTTTGCTAGACCGCATACTTGCCGGAAAGGACAATGTATTTAGATTTAAGACAGATACAGAAAGCAGGAGGAGGATATGAAAAAAAGAAAAAGTGTCTTAAAACCAGAAATGAGCAATTTTGAGATGGTGGCAGTATTTAGTGATAAATACTACGAGCTATCAGACATGCTTGTAAACAGGTTGATGAAAGTTAGTAGTGATGTCTGCTACTGGAAGTTGCGGGAAATGGAAAGCTTGCACAATGCGGGCGGAGTATTCACTTGGGAGGTAGGGCTATGACAATACCGGAACTTGAAACAACCTTGCTTTACCATGTTACACCAAACGAGCGGAAGCGTATGAAATGGTATAAGAAGCACGACAAAGTGAAATTTATACAAGAAATTTGGTTGCTGTGGAAGAAGTATAGTGAGGTTGGCAATGATAGAACCGTTTGACTATGACCGTTGGCTGACGACAGAGCCAGAGCAACCAGAGCCAAAAGAAGAATGTTTTATCTTCTCGGGCGGTCAATGGCTCTATATTGGAGACGACATATAACAGGAATGCGTCTCAGAAGCCACAGAATGGCGCACAATCGATTTTAAACTATCGAGAGTATAATTGTGCCACACAAACAATAAAATGGCTTAAAACGCAAAATATAGCTAAAAACTACAAAGGTAGAATATAGGAGCAACAAAATGACAAATCAAATTACAGAACATAAAGGGGATTTTTTGACAAATCCGCAACAACTTACTGCGAACATTGTTCGACAGTATCTCGACCCTCAAGGTAAAGCAAGCAATGAAGAATTAGCTTACTTCATCGCAACTTGTAAAGAACGAAATCTCAATCCATTCACGAAAGAGGTTTACTTCATCAAGTACGGAACAAATCCTGCGCAGATTGTGGTTTCAAAAGACGCTTTTATGAAGCGGGCTGAACAAAATAGCCAATTTGACGGATTTGATGCAGGAATTGTTATTGAGACCGAAAATGGCGAAATTAAGCAGATTGAGGGAACAATCAAACCAAAATCGGCTACCTTGTTGGGTGGTTGGTGCAAGGTATATCGCAAAGACCGGTCACGGCCAATTACAGCGGATGCCGACCTATCAGCATACAACACAGGAAAATCAATGTGGGCTAAAGCGCCAGCGTTGATGATTCGTAAAGTAGCTATCGTATCAGCTTTCCGTGAAGCGTTTAGCGAAAATGTAGGCGGTCTATACACTAGCGATGAAATGGAACAGGCAGCGCCTATCGATGTGACACCACAAGAAACGCAAGAAGAAGTCAGAGCACGCAAGATGCAGGAAATTGAGCAAATGAAGCGAGAAGAAGCTGAGCGAAACTGTGAAGCAGAACTGCAGAAAGCTTTTGAAGAAGCGGAAGCTGGAACAGAAGCAGAAGCTGAGCAAATTGAATTGCCGTTTACATAAAAATAGGAGTGCAGCATGAAAGAAGCAGAAAAAATCAACCAATTAGACAATATTGAAATCACTTTCGAGCCGGCCGAGGTCGCATTTAGCGACTTTGCGGCCTTTGAAGCAGGCATTGAACAAGCTATTGCTAAATACGGAACATTTGACCTTGAAGTCAACTCGATTGAAGAAGTCAAGCAAGCACGAACAGACTTGAACAAGCTAAGCAAAAATCTTGAAGATCGTCGAAAAGAAATCAAAGGTGCAATCAATGAGCCGTATGCCGAATTTGAAAAAGTCTACAAAGAGCCGTATAGCAAGCTGAAAGGGTTGATTGACGAACTCAAGCGTCAAATTGACGGATACGAAGAAAACCAAAAGTCACTACGGAAAGACACAGTACGCAAGTGGTTTGACGAAAAAGCAGCAGCAGGCAATCTCAATCCGGAAGTTTTTGAGCAATACTTGGACGAGTACACGAAAGCTACACAATTTAAGAAAGACAGTTTCACGCTCTTGAAGAAGACTGAAACAGAGCTTGAAACAATCGTCATGGACGAGCTGAACAAGCAAAACCAAAAAGACCAAGACATCGCAGCCATTAGCGCTCAATGTGCTAACAATGGTCTAGGGCCTGCAACTTATATCAGAGCTTACGAAAGCGGCTTGACACTTGCAGAAGTGCTTAGCAGCATTAACAAAGATATTGAGTCTGCGAGACTCTTTAGACAGCAGCAAGAAGCCAAAGAAAAAGCAGAAGCTGAACGACAAGCAGAAATCGAGCGCTTGGCTAAAGAAAATGTACAAGCTCATATCAAGGCATACGATGCCGAAACAGGCGAGATAATCGAGGGTGGTACAAATACCCTCGAACAAGAAAAAAATGCAGCACAGACGAAAATAGACGGCAATAACGCTAAGTATGTGACGACTATTAAGTTCTGGCTAAATTTGGAACAAGCAAATGCTTTCAAAGAGTGGCTAGATGTTCATGATATTGAGTTTGAAACTGTGGAAGGGATGAAGAAAGCATGATTAAAAGGAGGGAAGAAATAATGATTGAATTTATTAAAGAAGCAGGAATGGCTCTGCTATGGGTGCTTTTAGGATACCTAGTCGTAGGACGTAATAAAAAGTAAACAAAATACAATAACGTGCCGTGAACCACGTAAAAAGCGAACTAGAATTAAGCGTCAAACTTGGACGAATGACGCTAAAGGGTTTCACCAGCCATGCCATGCTCGCAACATATCCATTGGCTGGTGGATTTTGATTAGAATTTAGATTATGAAATTAACACTAAACATCGAACCAAAACCTCAGAGCAGACCGAGATTAGCAGTCGTCAGGGGCAGAGCTTCGGCTTATGAAAGAAACGACATGCGCTTGTGGCGCAGACGGTGCGCTCTTTTGGTTAAAAACCAATGGAAAGGCAAGAAGTACGATACAGCTTTAAAAGTAAAAGCGACATTTTACATTAAGCCGACAAAGCAACTGCTGAACACAAAGTACAAGCGCCCAATGTTGGAAGCTGAAACAATACCAGTTGCTACACTACCAGATACAGATAATTACATCAAATCACTATTTGACAGTATATCAGACGCTGGTTGTGTGTGGACAGACGACGGCAGAGTGTCGGAAATATGGGCTAAGAAAGTATATAGCCTTAACCCTCGCATCGAGGTAGAAATAAAGGAGTTAGAATGAATAAAGAGGAGAGATTGAAGCACCTCAAGCATTGTTTAGAAGTGTATCAAGAAAGGTTAGCGAACAAAGAAGAAGACAACTTATGCAGTCGCAAGTTAGGTTATCGCAACGCAGGACTTCGCAGGGAGCGGTTAAGAAGACACATCAAAGAATTGCAAAAGGAGATAAAGGAGCTGGAAGATGAATCTTAGACAAAAAAAGAAACATTTTAAATATTCATATCGATATTTTATCGCTTGGTTTTCTACAAATAGTGAAGATTTCTTCATAAACTGCCCCAAAAAATACAAGAAAACACTTAAAAGAAAGCTTAAAATTAACAAAAATTACGATCACGATGAATGTTGCACTAAATATTTTGTGTATAAAGAATATCATGGCAATATTCCAAAATTTATGAGAGATTGAGGAGGTTTGAGATGCCTGAAACTAATATCCAAAAATTTTACAGAATTCTATCTGAAAAAACTGAAACCTTTGGCACGAAGAAAGAAATGATGGTGCAGCTAGGATTTGATGGTGCGCAACTAAACTCTGACAGAACTAGATTTAACAGCGACGAAAGAGCAGGACGCTTTCCGCCAATCCGACTGATGATTAAGCTGGATAGCTTGTTTGATAGAGAGTTCCTTATCACTTGCTTGCGTGAGAAAATGGACTGCAAGACGGTTGATAAACGCTGGGCCGCAATTGCACAAGATTACATCGACGACAATACTAAAATTGGGGGGGCGGCGAGAGACGACGAAGCGGAGCGCCAACGAAAGCTAAAACGTGAAATGTATTTAGAGAGGTCTTTTGGGATTTGAAAAGGATAGGGTAAAAATGAAAGAGCATAATAATCGAAAGAAAGCAAATCAATATGCAGAATATATTACTGGCCAGAGCCTGAGAAAGTATTTGGCAAGAAAGGTTAAAGACTATTGCGGAGAAAATGTATCAATATTTGATGGGGCAGCAGGTTCAGGGCAATTAGAGCAGTACATTAAACCGTCTGAGTTTCACGCTGTGGAGATCCAAGCGGAGGCTTGCGAAGCATTGCGAGAGAACTATCCTAATGCGACTGTGAATAATCAAAGCTTCTTTCTGTATGACAGTGGGTTTAAAGCTGATGCCGTTGTTATGAATCCGCCTTTTTCGCTTAAATTCAAAGAGTTGCCGTTTGAAGACCAAGACGCAATCCGTGAATTGTTCCCATGGAAAAAATCAGGTGTAGTTGATGATGTTTTTCTATTGAAATCATTGAATTATTGCAAACGCTTTGCTTTTCACATTATGTTCCCTGGCCCATCTTATAGGGCGGCAGAAAAGAAAATGCGTGAATTGATAGGTTACCGATTAGTGGAATTAAACGTAATTCGTAATGCTTTTGAAGACACGCAAATAGATGTTATGTTTCTAGTTATTGACAAAGAAAAAACATCGAAAGAGCTAAAAAAAGAAATATATGACTGCCGTTCTAATAAACAGATTTGGGAAGAAAAATCAAAATTGAATGATGATTGGTCTTGGGCGCTCCCTCGAGAAGAAAAGCCGAAAGAAGAAATCAATATTGATGAAGTCAATAATGAATTAGATGAAATGGCTCTCAACCATCTTGAAAACCATCTTAGAAGTCAATTAGTGCTGATTAATTTCTTTGACGCAGATATAGATTTATTATCATTCATCTCGAAAGCATATGACATTTTAAATCAGTATGAAATATACTATAATTTTGGAGTTCCAGAGTGATGATTTTAGCGAATTATTTGAAAAAGAGGAGGTGAAAGAGTGGATAGAATGGGCGAAGTACCTTTGCTGCCAGAAATTAACGAAAAAGTAACTATTCGCAGAGCAAAGAAGAAGCTAGGAGAATATCCGAGATGGAGAGAAATAGCGTGTGACGAAGCATCGCAGAAAGTTACGCAAGAGTTTACGTTTGAAACAAGGACTAACAATGGCCCGAGCAGGCCAGTTGAAAATCTGGCGATCCGCAGAGTAGATGCGATGGCAGAACTAGAGGAAATAGAACAAGCAGTATCAAGGTTATACAATCCAACTTATCGCTTCATACTGTATTCTCGCTTTCTAAAGACTTTGCCAGAACCAGCTTATATCATCTACAATGAATTAGGGATTGAGAAAACGCGCTATCAGGAACTATTAGATTGTGCCTTGCTAGCTTTCGCAGAGCAGTATCGCAATTCTGCTTTGATTTGCGAAAAGCGGTAAAAATGCGGTAAAAATGCGGTAAATACTGGCTTTTAGTCGTGATACAATAGTATTGTCAAGAAATTGACAGATGGATTTTTCAACTTTTTCCATACGTTACTCCTATGATATTCTGGGCTAGCAGTTGTAAAAGGCTGTTAGCTCATATGGCCACACCGAAAGCGCGGACGTTGACCAAACGAGCGATGTTTCATAATCTCCTTTAAAATATGTTTTCAATTTATTACCTTTCTGAATTTTCCTGCTTGTGGCCGGCAGGGTTTATAGACGATTTGGGGCAATAGCCGGTTCAAGTCCGGTATCGTCTTTTGGCAGATAAGCAACAGTCTGCCGACTGAAACTTTTTCTATTTTATTAAACTCCTATTTAATTTTCTGGGAAGCCGTAGCATGGTGCTGCGAGAGCGCAGGTTCGAGTCCTGCACGGCTTTTAACTTAGAAATGGCTGAGGAGCAGCTGAACCTCGCATGATTGTACGGCTACTTATATCCTAAGTAAGTTATAAGTCGGACAGTTTGATTCTGTCAGAGGTTTTAAGTTTTATTTTGTATTAGTCGCATATAGCGGCTTTTTATTTTGTCTGAAAAGAGGTGATGGAAAATCAGCAAGTTAAACGTTAGACAGCAGAAGTTCGCAGACGAGTACATCGCTAGCGGAAATGCAACACAAGCAGCAATCAAGGCGGGGTATAGCGAAAAGACAGCAGGACGCATAGCTGGGCAAAACTTGAAAAAACTTGAAATTTCGGCTTATATCGAAAAACGCATGATTGAGTTGCAAGAACATAATATCATGAGTGCTAGGGAAGCTTTGAGTATCCTTTCGGACATCGCAAGAGGAAAACGTGACGAAGAAGTCTTGATGATGAACCCAGTAACCGGTGAAGTTGATAGAGTGACGAAGAAAGCCGACAATGCGACGGTTATTAAGGCTATCCAAGAGATACTGAAACGCTATCCGACTGCTAAACAAGCCGAGAAGATGGAGCTTGAGATTGAGAAGCTGAAAGCGCAAATTGGCGGCGATCTAACCATTGATGAAAAGCTATCAAGTTACATCGAAGCGGTGCAGGAGGCTTTAGATGGTTAAATTAGACGCTCTATACACTCCAAAACAGCAAGAAGTCCTAAAGCGTATCTGGTCGAAAGACTGGTTTATTTGCGGTTTGCATGGCGCTAAACGTGCAGGAAAGACAGTAGTCAATAATGATACGTTTATCGGTGAGCTAGTCAGGGTGCGAAAGATAGCGGATAAGCTAGGCATTGACGAGCCTATTTATATCTTGGCCGGCACATCTTCAACCTCTATTCAAAACAATGTACTGCAAGAACTTTTCAACAAGTATGGTTTCACTCCGAAATACGACAAGCACGGAGCTTTCGTCTTTCAAGGCGTCAAAGTGGTGCAAGTCTATACTGGTTCGATTAGTGGTCTTCAACGTGCTAGGGGTTTCACAGCTTTCGGGGCGTATGTAAACGAAGCGTCGCTAGCAAACGAAACAGTCTTTAAAGAAATCATTTCTCGCTGTTCTGGAGAGGGTGCAAGGGTGGTCTGGGATAGTAACCCAGATATTCCGACACACTGGCTTAGAAAGGATTATATAGCGTCTGACGATGATATGATTATCGACTTTCACTTTGAGTTGGACGATAATACTTTCTTATCCGAGCGATACCGCAGAAACATCAAGCAAGCGACGCCGGCCGGTGTGTTCTATGACCGTGATATTCTCGGCCTTTGGGTGACTGGTGAGGGCGTTGTTTATCGTGATTTTAACGATAAGATGTATCTCACTAGCGATGACGTGCCTACAAGCGAGATTACAAGCTATTACGCAGGCGTTGACTGGGGATATGAGCACTTAGGCTCTATCGTGGTTCTGGGCGAAACATCAGACGGCAGAACATATCTGCTGGAAGAACATTCGTATCAGCACAAGGAGATTGATTTCTGGGTGCAGATAGCGCTTGATATTCGGTCAAGATATGGCGATATCCCGTTTTGGGCGGATAGCGCACGGCCAGAACACGTTGCAAGGTTCCAGCGTGAGGATATTGACTGCAGAAATGCAAATAAATCTGTTTTGTCCGGTATAGAAGAAGTGGCCAAGCGCATGAAGCTAGGGCTTTTTTATGTCTCAAAAGACAAAGTAAACAACTTCAAAGATGAAGTTTATCAGTATATCTGGAATGAGCGAACAGGTGAGCCGTTCAAAGAACATGATGACGTACTGGATAGCGTCCGATATGCGATATATTCCAAAGTCGCAGACATGGGCAACAAGATTAAAGTATTCAAGGGAGGGTTTTAATGGCGCAAGTCAATCTAAACAAGCGAAAGCTAATGACTACGACAGCAAACGAAGTAACGCCAGACTTAGTGTCGGGAGCTGTGCAACTGCATAGGTCGCACTTGCTGAAAGGTTATATCGAGAACGAAGACATGTATATGTCTAATCACAAGATATTGAAAGGTGGGGCAAAAGAACCTTGGAAGCCAGATAATCGCTTAGTCATTAACTACGCAAAGTATATCGTCGACACTTTTAGTGGCTATCAAATCGGTGTACCGGTTAAAGTGACGCATGATGATGACAACGTAGCAGAGTTTATTAGTGATTTTCGCAAGTTGAACGACATGGAAGACAGCGAATTTGAGCTTGCTAAACTTGCCGATGTATTCGGCCATGCGTTCCTCTATGTCTATCAAGACGAAGCCGGCAACACAAGGGCGACATACAACAGTCCAATCAATATGTTTATTGTGCATGATAACAGCATTGAAGAAAAGCCTTTGTTTGCGGTTAGATATGCGTTTAATGACAATGATCCAACAGGTTACGGACAAGTCATCACTGCTAACGAAGTAATTGAAGCGACATTCCAATTAGGCGGCGGTGTCCGGTTTACAGAACGAAACAATCACGTTTACGGAACTTTGCCGGTCGTTGAACTAATTGAGAACGAGGAGCGACAAGGTATCTTTGATAGCGTTAAGACGCTAATCAATGCATTGAACAAGGCAGCGAGCGAGAAAGCCAATGATGTTGACTACTTTGCAGACGCTTATCTGAAAATCGTTGGTGTCGAGCTAAAAGAAGACATGGCAACGCAGATTAGAGAAAATCGTATCTTTAACTTGTGGAAGAATGGCTCTGACGGCCCTTTGCCAGATGTCGGATTCCTGGAGAAGCCGAACTCGGACACGACGCAAGAAAATCTAATCACGTTGCTAAAAGACTCAATCTTTGCCGTTTCAATGGTTGCGAACTTGTCAGAAGAAGATTTCGGAAATGCTTCTGGCACGGCTCTAGCGTTTAAGCTGCAAGCAATGGACAATCTAGCCAAGATGAAAGACCGCAAAATGCAGTCAGCGTTTAATCGTCTATATGAAATTATGTTCGGTGTGCCAATGGCTGCTGTGCCAAGCGACGGCTGGGTTGATATTAAGTATCAATTTACTAGAAATGTGCCACGAAACATCTTAGAAGAAGCGCAGATCGTGTCGCAGCTATCCGGCCAAGTGTCAAACGAAACCAAGCTGTCTGTCTTGTCTATCGTGGACAATCCGAAACAAGAGATTGAGAAGATGGGCGATGAAGAAGAAAGCTCTAGCTTGCTATCTAGGAAGATAGCGCAGAACGAACGCTTTGCAGACAGGGATTTACAAGACGGCGGCAAGGAAGTGATCGCTGATGCCGAGTGATTACTGGAAACGACGCATAGAAGCTGAGCAGAGGGCGAGATTAAGCCGTGACACGACTTTAAGCGATGAAATGGCTAGATTGTACGACTACCATTTCAGAGAGCTAGAAAAGGAAATTAGAGCCTTTGAACAGCGTTACGCAGACAAGAACGGTCTGCCAATAGCAGAGGTGAAAGCCAGAGTTGACGCACTCGATGTTAAAGCTTTTGAAGAAAAGGCTAGACGCTACGTTGAGGAGAAAGATTTTTCACCCAAAGCTAACGCAGAACTTGAGCTTTATAACCTGAAAATGAAGATGTCGCGTCTGGAATTGCTGCAATATCAGCTAGATTTGGAAATGGTGGCTCTTGCGAACTCTGAACATAAGCTTTCAGAACGGTTTTTGAGCGAGGAATACACAGAAACGCTAAAGACACAGTCCGGATTGCTCGGCAAGTCTGTGTTGTCTGCTAGTGAGATTGAGAAAGCAGCTCAAGCGGTCTTAAATACGCCTTTCAAGGGCGTTAAGTGGTCTGATAGGATTTGGGAGCGACAAGGTGATTTAAGGCAGATAGTGGCCCACCTAACGGAAGAATACCTACTAAAAGGCAAAAATCCAACGACCATGATACCGAAAATCAGAAAAGAATTTGATGTGTCTGCTCATGAAGCTAAGCGACTAGCAGTTACAGAGGGCGCTAGGATTGCTACGGAAGCAGAAAAACAGTCATACATTGCTAACGGTTACGACGAATACGAGTTTATCGCAGAGCCGAAAGCGTGTGATATATGCAAGCCGTTGGACGGGAAATTTTTTAAAGTGGCTGATATGTTGCCAGGGGAGAACGCTGCTCCGATGCATCCATTCTGTAGATGTGCGACGGCAGCTCATTTCTCGATGTCCGAAAAAGAATATGAGCGCTTGATCAAAAAAAGCGCTGATAGCTTAATCGGAGAGGTAGAGAAACCTAAAAGCGTTGAAAAAATTCCATCTATTGGAACGGCTTTTTCTTATGGTTTGGATTCGGCTCACAAAACATTACAAAACTTTGCTGACAACGTCAAAAAGTGGTATAATAGTCATATAGAAAGCCAGCTAACCGCTGATGAAATTAAAACATCAAGCAAAGTGTTGAAAAATATAATAGATAACAGTGCATATTCCATGCGTTTTAAGTCTGTGAATCTTGACAAGTTGATAGATTCTGGTAAATTTATGAATCAGTTTGAAACTGGAACGAGTGGCGGTGTAGTCAATACAAAATACAGAAAACAAGCAACAAATCAGTTATTTGGATTGTCTGGGAAACGCTTGAAAAAATCTGAATTTGAAAAGTATGGCTATTTCGGGAATAAAGATGCTTACAAAGACTTTGTTCACAACTCAACAAGTTGGGGTGGCGTTGGCCAATATGGTGATGTTATCGTCCACTTTGCAAAAGATAAAGTGGCAAACAAGACAACATTTACAGTAAATAATAGCCTAGGGCCTGCTGTCTATCAAGACCTTGTTGCAGACAACCCGAACAGACCGAATTTGGTAGGTATCGACAAAGAGTCGTTGAAAGAAACTGTGGATTTGTTTAAAACCAGTAAAATCAAAACACCAGAAGAAGCAAGTGAGGTTCTTGGAATTCGTTATTTGGAGACACAATATCATGGTGAAATAGGTTTGTCTGATGTATCAAGTATGTACTTCACAGGCAACAAACCAAATGCTGAACAAATTCAATCCTTGAAAGGATTTGGTGTAAATTTATATGTGAAAGAAGGTGATCATTTTGTTAAAATTGAATAAAATCATTGGTGTTGATGATTCTAAAAATAGCATTTTGGTCACTTTAGAAGACGGCCGCTGTGCTCTAGTTGATAGAGAGAAAAAGGGATACGTTGTGGAGATTCTTCTAGATTCTTTTTATAAATGGATGAGTTTTCCAAACGAAGCAACAACAGAAGATCAGGCAGAGGTGGTTGAAATATTGAAGAATCCGAAAGGGTTTGCGTTCGGTCCGCTTGCAGAGCGTTATCTCACAGATGAAACTTTGAAAAAAGAATTTGACACCATGAAGAAAGAAGCTGGATATTTTTACTAAATATATAAAAGTCGTATCTTTACGGCTTTTTTTGTTGTCAAAAAACAGAAAGCGAGAGGTGATCCAACATCTTGACTGGCAGGAATAGACTGCTACTTAGTTGCATAATTCAAACCAGTCGAATTGACTGGTTTTCTTTTTGTCCGAACTTTGAAGACGTTAAAAGCCAAGGTATCAGTCCACTCAGGACTTAAAAGGGAGGTAGCCAAAAGTGGCAGAAGAAATCAAAGATGAAGTAATCGAAGTAACAGAAGAAACCACTGATGAAGCTAGCAATCAGGAGCAGACTGAAGTTGCTGAGAAAACATTCACACAAGCTGAGCTAGACGCAATTATCCAAAAGGAAAAGGCAAAAGCGAAACGCTCGGCTGAAAAAGAATACAAAGCCAAAATGGACGAAGCTGAGAAGTTGCGGAAGATGAACGCTGATGAAAAAGCAGAGTATGAAGCTAAGAAGCAAGCAGCATACATCGCAGAACTCGAAGCGAAAATCAATCGCAGCGGACTTGAAAAAGAAGCGTCTAAAATGCTCTCTGAGAACGGTATTGCAGCAAGCGATGAAATCCTTGCCTTGGTCGTAAAAGATGACGCAGAACGCACACAGGAAGCTGTAAACGGCTTTGCGGAGCTAGTCAACCAACTAGCAGACAACAAGGTCAAAGAAATGCTGAAAGGTAAGACGCCACGCAAAGTTGAGCAATCAACTGCAGGAGCAATCACTAAAGAGCAATTTGACCGAATGGGATACAAAGGCCGCCATGAATTGCGGCAGAGCAACCCAGAACTATACGCACAATTAGTGAAAGGATAAACATAAATGACACAAACACAACTTGCACAAATGATTAGCCCCGAAGTAATGGCTGATATGGTATCGGCTAAACTTCCTAAGATGATTAAATTCACACCGCTCGCATACGTTGAACGTGAGCTTGTAGGACAACCAGGAAGCACTATCACAGTACCTAAATGGGTTTACTCTGGTGATGCTAAAGACATCGCTGAGGGCGTTGCTATTGAGCCAGACCAACTGACAACTGCTAAGTCTACTATGACTATCAAGAAAGCTGGTAAAGGTATTGAGCTGACAGACGAAGCTGTCTTGTCTGGTTACGGTGACCCGATCGGTCAAGCGACACAACAAATCGCTCTTGCTTTGGCTAACAAGGTTGATAACGACTTGATTGAGGAAGCTAAGAAAGCAACTCAATTTGTCACAGAAGCTCCTACAACTGGCGCAGCACTTGATAAAGCCTTGGCGGTGTTTGACGACGAAGAAGACGCAAACTATGTCGCTCTTATCAACCCTGCTGACGCAATCGACTTGCGAGCTGACACAATCAAAAATTGGCTGTCTGGCTCTGAAATTGGAGCTAATACAGTGGTATCCGGTACTTTTGGTGAAACTCACGGCGTACAAATCGTCCGTACTAAGAAAGTTGAAAAAGGAAAAGGCTTCTTGGTTAAAGTATCACCGACTGCAAACGACACGACAGATGTTGCTAAATATGGCGCATTCGTTATCAACCTCAAGCGTGATGTTGCAATCGAAACAGACCGTGATATCTTGAAGAAAACAACAGTCATTACAGGTGACGAGCACTATGGCGTTTACTTGTATGACCCAACTAAAGTTGTCAAATTCGGAGGTGCTTAATGGGTATGTTGCTGCGTAGGCATCACCCGCAAGCTCCTGAGCCAGTCGTAGAGGTGGCAGAAAGCCCCTCTGCGCTGTCTGATATGACGGTGCAGGAGTTACGAGGGATTGCCAAAGAAAACGGCGTGACGGGCTATTCTGGGCTTGATAAAGCAAGCTTGATTGACGCATTGGAGGGGTAAGAACATGACGATTATTGAGCAAGTAAAAGCTTTGCTAGGAATTGAGGATAACTTGCAAGATAATCTCTTGTTAATTATCCAAAATCTCACAGAAGCGCACTTCAAGGCTTACTCAAAACAAGACGAGATACCAGATAAGCTGAGCTATATCATCGTAGAGGTTGTAGTCAAACGTTTTAACAAGCTAGGTTCTGAGGGTTTATCCTCTCAAAGCGTAGAGGGGTTGAGTATGTCCTTTGACTTAGACGACTTTGCAGTCTATGACGCTGTAATCAGGCGCAACTTTGCCGGTAGTTTTCAAGCGGGGTTTAAGATGCTATGAGATTTGACAAACGATGCAAGCTTGTTATTAAAAGCGAGCAGAAACCAAGATATGACGCTGATTTGGGGAAAATGGTAGGTGGCGAAACAACTGAAAAGGTCGTACCTGCTAATATCGGGCCGGTAAGCGCACAGCTCCAAAACCTTTTAGGTGACAAGCTGAAAGATGTTACAAAAGTTGTTAGAGTAAGACGCACAAGAGGAAATATTGCTAGCCTTTTGATTGACGGAAAACCTTATAGCATCGTACGAACGCCAGAACATACGAACGGCATGACTGTTTTTTATGTTAGCGAGGTAAAAAATGGGATTTGATGGAACTTTACGCATCAACGGAGATGCACCATTGATGAAAGCCTTGCAGACCGCTGCTAACATGGAAGCGCATAAGGCTATTGTCAAGAAGTATGGCGCAGAATTGCAACGAACCGCTAAAAGAAATGCTGTCTTTACTAAAGGCTATTCAACAGGCGCAACGAAGCGCAAAATCACTCTTGAAATGCAAGACGGCGGATTTGAAGCAAAGGTGGAAGCTGGCACAGACTACGCTGCTTACTTGGAAGTCGGCACACGCAAGATGAACGCACAACCATTCATGAAGCCAGCTTTTGATGTAGTCCAACCAAGATTTATAGCAGATTTAAGGAGGGCAGGCATTGTTAAATAAACAACCAGACCAACAGTTACATGACGAGCTTATCAAGCGCTCAAATGCTCTTGGATTGACTGCTTATCCGTATCTGCCAGAGGACGGCACACCTTATCCGTTTATGGTTGTATCTTATACGCAGATTATCCCACAGCCCACGAAGTCCTATCTTTTAGGAGAAGTGTCGGCTCGTGTCGACGTGTGGGGGCGTATAGACGATAGAAAACTGGTATCTGATTGGATAGGCAAGTTAATGGCTGAGTATTCGACGATTAAGCTTATAAATGGCACTAGATGGTCTATGGACTTAACAAGTCCAACGCAAATTATCAAAGACAATTCAACTCAAGAACTGCTTTATCATGGCATTCTTGATTTAAAGTTTAGATTTAACTAAGAAAGGAAAATGATACATGTACGGAAAAGATAAAATTTTGATGTTCCGCAAGTTAGGTGAAAAGAAAGCTGCTGCTAAGTTAGCTTTTCAGATTGAGCATAAACTGAAATATGAGCGCTCAAACGACACGAAGAAGACGAAAGACGGGGCTGTCAACAGTGATGGTGGCTTGGAAGTGACACTTGAAATCGAAGCTGTTTCAAGCCGTGATGAACTGAACAAGCTCCTTGAACAATCAGTTTTAGAGGGCTTTAAGCTTGAAGTGTGGGAAATTGACCTTGCTGGCACTAAGCAATCCGACAAATACCCTGCTAAATACATGCAAGGCTCTCTGTCTAGTTGGGAATTACCTGCGAACGTTGAGGACTTGATTACAATCTCAACAGAAATGAAGATTGACGGCAAGCCAGTAGACGGATATGCGACCTTGACAGAAGAACAACAAAAGGCTGTACAGTACGCATTCAAGGACACTACTCAAGAAGCGTAATCGAATTTTGGGGCATTTAGCCCCTTTTTATTTTGTAAGGAGAAACAAAAATATGAAACAAATCGAAATCAACGGCAAGAAATACGACTTACATTTTGGTATTGACTTCATCCGTGAAATGGACAAGCGCTATGAAGTCAAAGGAAATGGCGTTAGCTTCGGTATGGGCTTGCAATCGGCAGTTGTCTATCTAAAAGACTTCAATCCGGTTGTTATCGCAGACATTATCCAAGCAGCAACCACGACAGAGCGGCCTTTGCTTAAAAGCGCAGATATTGAAGCGTGGATTGAAGTTCAAGGCGACAATCTTGAGAAAGTGTTTGATGATTTTTTAGCGAGCTTGAAGAAATCGCCGGTGACAAAATTGAAAGTGAACAAAGTCCTGAAAGAAATGAACCTGTAAAGACTGTCATATCGACATCTAAGCAGGTTTATGAGGATATGCTTGCAACGATATTCGGATTGTTTGGCGTTACGGACTACGATGTGGCAAGAAGAATGACGATTGCTGAGTACAAGCTACGAAAACGTGGGCATGTCATGAAGCAATTAGAACGTGAGCAAGAATTATATCTGCAAGCATTTCTGAACAGAACAGCCCAGGCAATAGACAAGAATGGCAAGACTTATGTCTATAAGACCTTTACGGACTTTTATGACGAAGCGAAGCGCAGACAGTCTGTCCTGGGTGCTAATTACGCAAAACCAGTCAATAGCGACTTAATCGCTATTGCCAAACGAATGAAAAACTATAACGGAGGGGAGGTGTATTAATGGCAAATTCGAGCTATACAGTTGAAGCGGTGCTACGTGCAAGGGATAGTGGCTTTTCGAGCGCTTTTAGAGCCGCTGAAAGGTCTGTGTCTGGCTTGTCTAGCATGGCTAGCAAGGTAGGCTCTACTTTTAAATCGGTTTTAGGTGCAAATCTAATCAGCTCTGCTTTGACATCTGGTATTGGTTCAATCACATCAGGCATTGGCTCAATGGTCGGAGAACTGAATGGAGCTCAAAAGGCATGGAAGACCTTTGAGGGTAACTTACAAGCTTTTGGCAGGTCATCCGAGGTCATAGCACAAGCTAAAACCGAGATGCAAGACTTTGCGACAAAGACTATTTACTCTGCTTCTGACATGGCTAGTACTTACTCACAGCTCGACGCTGTGGGAACTAAGAATGTTGGCAGTCTAGTAAAAGCTTTCGGTGGTCTAGCTGCTTCTGCCGAAAATCCAGCGCAAGCGATGAAGTCCTTATCTACGCAGGCTACACAAATGGCAAGTAAACCTAAAGTCGCTTGGATGGACTTTAAAATAATGATGGAACAAGCGCCTGCTGGTATGGCTGCCGTAGCTAAAGAAATGGGTATGAGTACAGCTGAGCTTGTATCTGCTGTACAAGACGGAAAGATTAAGACAGAAGATTTCTTCGATGCTTTAAATAAGGCCGGTAATTCTGATGCTTTCCAAAAAATGGCGACAGAGTTTAAGACTGTTGATCAAGCTATCGACGGAATGAAAGAGTCGCTTTCTAATAAACTCATGCCAGCGTTTGAACAGCTCAATAAGTTCGGTATTAAGGCAGTAAATGCTTTATCAGACGCTTTCGACAAGGTTGATTTCAATAAGCTTGCAGACGGACTCGGCAAGGCGCTTGAAAAGATTGATTTCACTAAGATTATCAACAATGTATCAGCTTTTATCTCAGACACAACACAGAAGATACAGACTTTATGGACTGCATTTTCTAATACTGGTGCGGTTTCAGCATTTACTACGGCAGTTCAGAGCATTTCTGCTGCTCTTGGCAATATCTGGAATAGTCTGACGGCTACAGGAGTGCTAGAAACGCTAGGAAGCACGCTAGGAACGCTTGTGACGTGGTTGTCTCAAATCGCTACCGCAGCAGCTAATTTCATAGCTTCGCTTCCGCCGGGAACCATCCAGAATATCGCTTCTGCGGTTATCGGCTTTGCTGCTGCATTAGTTACTGTCCGAACGGGTTTGAAAATTGCACAAGGGCTAAAAGCTGCATTCAATTTCGGTCAGTCGTTAGTCAATATGGTTACTAACACTATCTCTCTTACTGCTGCACAAGCCGCAAATGCTGGAGCTAGTGCAGCGATGAGCGCAGGGAATACGGCAGTAGGAACGACCGCAGGAACAGCGGCGGCTTCTGTTTTGCAAATGGGGCTTGGAGTGCTTGCTCTTGGTGCTGGTGTGGCATTGGCAGCGGCTGGTATCTATGTTTTAGTTCAAGCGGCTATTCAATTAGCAAGCGCTGGCGCTCCTGCTGCGATTGCGTTAGCTGGACTTACCGCTGGCATTGCTTTACTTGCGGTCGGTGCAGCGGCTATCGGCCCTGCTCTTACCGCTGGGGCGATTGGTATTCTAGCCTTTGGCGCTGCAGTTCTCCTTATCGGCGTAGGCGTGCTTGCTGCTGGTGCAGGTTTGCAATTAATGTCTGGGGCTTTAGAGCCTATTGCAACTCACGGAGTTAACGCAGCTACAGGGCTGTTAGCTCTAGGTGGTGGGCTAACTGTCGTTGCGGCAGGAGCTGGTTTAGCTGCAGTCGCTGGATTGGCTTTAGGTGCAGCGTTGCTAGTAGTAGGAACAGGAGCTTTAGCAGCAGGAGCTGGCGCTTTAGTTCTTGGGGCTGGTATAACAGTTGCAGCCGCTGGCGTCGCTCTATTTGGTGCTGCTTTGAATGTTGGATCTCCAGCGGTTAAAACCTTTGCGGCGGCTATAAAGACTGTTTCAGACGCTCTAAGCAGCGGGATAGCGACTGTTTTGAATGCAATCAGCGGAGTTATTACTTCTGTAGGAAACGCAGCTCAAAAGGCTGGTAATGGCTTTAAACAGTTAGCTCAAGGCGTGGTAATGATTACGAATACAAAGCTTGGCGACATGGCTGCCAGTCTAGCTGCAGTTGCTACTGGTATCGGAGCAATCGCAGCTAACGGAGCAGGAATAGCAACAGCAGGTAACGGTATGAAAGCACTAGGGCAAGGAATGGCAATGGTACAAGCGTATAGCGCAGGCGCTTCCGCTTCGCTTATGTCTGTATCTGCAGTTCTTCCAGCTTTAGCTTCTGGATTTTCTGCATTAGCTCCGGTTGTGGCTAGTGCTATGGCTAGAGCGGTAACAAGCGTACAATCTGGCATGACTTTGATAGTAACAGTCATTGTATCAAGCGCAGCTCGTATGACTGCAGCAGGACAACAAGCTGGTCAAGGTGTTTCAAGAGGTGTCGTCAACGGCATTCGTGCGGGTGTTGCTGGAGCAACTGCGGCCATGAATAGCCTTATGCTATCCGTCCAACGTGTCGGAAACATCGGCGCACGGAACATGATTTCAGTCGGTGCACAAATCGGTAACGGCTTGGCTCGTGGTATGATTGCAGCTTTACCAGCGGTAACATCAGCGGCAAATGCTTTGGTTTCACAAGCGGAAAGAGCTGCTAGAGCGGCGGCAGACATTCATTCACCATCACGGCTTTTCCGTGACCGTGTAGGTATCTATATCGGTCAAGGTATCGCAGTCGGTATCGACCGCAGTCAGAAATATGTAAACGAAGCTCTGGAAAATCTATATGATGTCAAAGGCAAGTTTGATTACAGCGATTTACTTGACGATGGATTGAAGCAACATGGTTACACAGCAAACTTAAACGGCTCGCTGATGCTTGAGAACAAGCAATCAGACCAGAAGTTGGACATTATCAAAGACGCACTCAACACTATCAAGCAAAGCTTAGATAGAGAAGTGGTGCTGAATGTTAATGGTCAAGAGTTTGCCCGCTTGACAGGCGATGATTTCAGCCGTTATCAAAGCGACCGTGACTATATCAACAATATTCTGAAAGGGGTGAGAGTATGACCGAAACATCTATGACATATAACGGAGTAGACCTTTCCGGTCTGCTCAAAGTCCTAGAAGTAAAATCTGATATTGGAAATGAACGCACAATCAAAACCGAGAAACTATCTCGGATTGGTACAATTGCTACCGCAGTCGAGGTCGGAGCAAAAGAAATCGAGGTCAAAGTTAGTTTGGCCTCTTTTGATGTTGCAAATATTCGATTTGTGGACACAACTGAGCCAGCAGACACTGGGCGAGGAAACATCAACGAGTTAAAAGAGCGTATAGCGGGCATATTTGACGCTACAGAGCCGAAAAAGCTGACGCTAGGCAAATACCCTAACAGGTACTTTAACGCTCTTGTAAAGGGCGATATGGAGCTTGAGGGGATAACTGACTGGTATGACGAAACGACTATCAAGTTCTATATTCCGGATGGCGTGGCTCATTCAACAACTTACAAGCGTGTAATGGACTACGAAGAACGACAAGGCAAAATGGTCTTTTCGATTGACAACAAGGGGACTGCAGACGCTTATCCGATTATCACGTTTAAGGCTAACGACGAAAACGGCTATTACGGCCTTGTGAGCGACAGATTTGCTTTTGAGGTTGGAAACATTGAGGAAATCGACGGCAAAATCGTCTCTAAATCTGAACTGCTCTACGATTATAGAGGAGACAAGATTAGACAAGCTTTTATTTCTGGGCAAAAAAATGTTGGTATAACCAACGTGCCAGAAGCGGGCAACGGAACATTAGAGCTAGAAGCTTTGTGGAATAGGCATCACATTAAACTTCAAACGAACGGAGTTGCACCAGCTAGGAGCGCTTCCATCACTTGGCCTGTGCCGCCAGACAGCAGCGGTAACACAGGAGCGTTGACAGAGTATCTTTGGTGGCGTCAAATCTTTTGGGTTGGACATAGCAGCCAGTACGGTTTCATCAAGGTTACTGTTACAGACGAAAACGACAAATTTCTTTATGGTGTAGAAACCTACAAGCGTAGTCTTGGTCTAGTAACAGAGTACAACTTTCTGGGCGCTGACGAGCATGGCGGTTACAGCGTTTTGAAAAGTTGGACATTCAATGCTACACACTTGAACGAGCACAATCCATTTAATCAAGATAGGGGATGGTCGGACATCACCAGAGAAAATGATAAAGTCACTTTCTACTGGTTTGGGAATAAGTTTTCGTACAATATTCCAGCTATTAAAGACCGCAAGTCATCCAAAATACATGTGACCTTATCAAGCGTAACCGATAGACCGCTAGTGACACACATGTATTTTGACGAACTTTACTACGCCAAAACCAATAACAATCACTGGGAAGACGCCCCTAACAGGTATGCGGCTGGTAGTACAGTTGTTATTAATAGCGAGACTGACAATCTAGTTTTGAACAACATTTACGATTTAGACCAAGCGGTAGACGGCTCTTTGTGGCCGGTCATCCCGCCGGGAAAATCTGAAATAGAAATCGTGCAGTCTAGCTGGGCGAAGAAGAAACCGAGTGTAACGATTGAATTTGAAGAAAGGTGGCTCTAATGCTTTTAACAATCCATGACAGCGCCTTGAAGAAGGTTGCTTATGTTGATAACGATAAGCAGACTACCTTAAATTTCTTTAATGACAAGTGGACACGAAGTCTTGAAGGTGCAACATCAGTCTTTGAGTTCTCGGTTTTTAAAAAGAAAGTACAGTCTGACACATACGCTGAACAAGCGTATAAGCACCTCAACGAGCGTGCTTTTGTTAGTTTCAAGTACAAAGGTCGGTCTTATCTCTTTAATGTGATGAAGACCGAGGAAAACGAGCAGATTATCAAATGTTACTGCGAAAACCTAAGTCTTGAGCTTCTGCTTGAATATTACGGAGCTTACAAAGCACCAAAAGCGATGACATTTATAGAGTATCTCAAAGAGTGGGGCACTCTTGGTCTTGCAAAGTTAGAAATCGGCATCAATGAGATAGCGGATCAGCGCAGAGCGTTGCAATGGGAGGGGCAAGAATCCTCTCTTACTCGCTTAATCTCGCTGGCTCGCAACTTTGATGCAGAAATCGAGTTTGAAACTCACTTGAAATCAAACAGTCAGCTTGACCGCTTTGTCTTAAATGTCTACAAGGCACATAGCACAGAAAATCAAGGTGTTGGACGCAAGCGGAACGACGTTGTTTTGAAGTATGGTAAGAATGTGCGTAGTATCAAGCGAAGCGTTGACAAGACGCAGCTATACAACGCTATCAAGCCAGTCGGACGCAAGGAAGAAACCAAGGAAACAACAACCAAGATTGCTAACCCATCAGCTACACAAGCGGCAAGTGGTAAGAAATATACCGGTGGCGGTTTAAACTACGCCGGACACCCTATGAGTGCTGCTATAGTCCAAACTATCCTAAATCTCTGTGTGCAGTACAACATACTGCCGTCAGGGATGATATGCCAGCTTTACCTTGAAAGCTTCTGGGGTGCTTCTAACGTTGCTAGAATTGATAATAACTGGTCTGGTATGTCTGGCTCGGCTCAGACTCGTCCAAGTGGTGTCAAGGTCACGACAGGGAGCGCTAGACCTGCTAATGAGGGCGGAACATACTTTCACTATGCGTCAGTTGACGACTTTATGAAAGACTATGCTTATCTGCTAGCAGAGCAGACTAGCGGAGGTCGGAAGTTCTACGGCGTCAAAGGCAAGCAGAACATCGAAGACTACACCTGTGGTCTTTTCCGTGTCGGCGGTGCGTTATATGACTATGCAGCCGCTGGATATGGCCACTATATCGCTCTCATGCGAGATATTAGAGGCGGTGTCAATCGTTCCAATGGTAATATCCTAGACAAACTAGATGACCTATGGAAACAGCCTAACAATCAATTAAGCAGTCCTAGCCAACCAGTAACACAAGTAGTTAAGGCTGATAAAGTTATATCAGTTATCAACGAAATGAAAGGCTTGCAAGGTCGGACGGTTGGCAGTGGTCAATGTTACGGCTTGGCTGCATGGTATTCGATGAAACTAGGCGGCCCTGGACTTGGTGGTGGTGTAACGGGCTTTTCTGGCAAAGTTGGGGCTGGTATGGCTGCGGCTTACATCGGGACTGATTACGCTTGGGCTAATTTTGGTTGGTCTGTTGTCCGACCTCGTGCGACTAATGAGCTGAAAGCTGGAGCTTTGGCAAATATCAAGGCTTATAACTCTTATCAAGGCACAGGGCAGTATGGCCACGTTTCTATCATTATCGCCAATAACGGCAGCACCGTGACGGTACTTGAGCAGAATTATGCTGGACGGCAGTATGTAACGCTAGGAACATATAACGCTCAGGCTTATTTGGGAGCGATAGAGACGCTTTGTTATCCGCCAGAGCTAAAAGCCGGCAAGACAGTCGAGGGTAGCACAGTAACGAGCGGAACGGTTGATGTGCCGCTGCCAGAGATAGAACTTAAAGAGGTAACTGTCAGCACCACGCAGGTTGTCATAGATCCTAAGAAGAAACAAGAATGGAAGAACGACAAAGGCGAGGTTGAGTTTTATCTCAAAGACAGTTTGCTATATGCGCCTTTATCAAAACAACTATACCCGTCAGTTTTGTCTGGAACTGAAACAAGCGATAACTGGATACGTAAGGACATGGAAGTCGATACAGATAGCGAAGAAGTGCTTATCTCCACAGCCTTACGTAATCTAAGGAAATATTGCTATCCAGCCATCACATACGAAGCAGACGGATATTTTGATTTAGATATCGGAGACACTGTCAAAATCCAAGACACAGGCTTTAGTCCTATGTTAGTTTTGGAAGCTCGTGTCAGCGAGCAACAAATCAGCTTTACCAATCCAAGCGAAAATAAGACGGTTTTTGCGAACTTTCAAGCCTTGCAAAACAAGGTATCAGACAACCTGCTAACTCGTATGAGCAAGCTTGCAGAACAGGCTATACCATACGAACTGAAGCTATCTACAGACCAAGGAACGACCTTTAAAAATAGCGCAGGACAAAGCTTGTTAATGGCCAAACTCGAAAAGAATGGCAAGGTATATGAGCCTATCATTTTTTACAAGAAAGGCGACTCTATCATCGGCAGCGGCAGTCAAATGCTAGTCCGTGCAACAGACTTTGAGGGAACTCTGCAAGTAACGGTTGAAGCCTATCTCAACGACGAGAAAGTGGCAACTGCGGAGGTGACTTTCAGCAACGTTGCTGACGGTCAAGCTGGTGCGAAAGGCGACAAAGGCGACCCTGGCGCACAAGGTCCTCCAGGACCTAAAGGAGACAAAGGAGCGCTCGACGAGGAGCAGCTCAAACAAGTCAATGACAAGATTGACAGCAAAGCAGATAACAAGCTGACTGCAGAGCAACTCAACGCTTTAACAGAGGCTATGCAGCTAGCTAAAGCAGAACTTGAAGCCAAAGCCAGTATTGATACAGTCAATGAATGGGTTAAATCCTATCAAGACTATGTCAAAGCCGATGAAGCCGGGCGAGCCGTAGCAGAAGCTAAACTTGTATCGGCAAGCCAGAGATTAACCAAGGTTGAAAATAATCTCGGCGACATGGCCGAGCGTTGGAGCTTCTTAGACAGCTATATGAGTGCTAGCAACGAAGGCTTAATCATCGGTAAAAAAGACGGTTCATCCTCTGTTCGTGTCGAGAGTGACCGTATCAGCTTCTATTCTGCAGGCTCTGAGGTAGCTTATATCTCACAAGGTGTCCTCAAGATTGAGAACGGGGTATTTACTCGGACGCTCCAAATTGGACGCTTTAGAGAAGAACAGTATCAGCTCAATCTTGATATGAATGTAATTCGATATGTGGGAGGTATTTAAACATGGCTAGAGCCACATTTACCGGAACTTACGGGAACGGCTTATACATCGAGATAGTGACAACACGAAACTGGCAGAATGTCGCTGGCAATTTCTCGTTAGTAAATATACAAGTTAATCTGATTTCGGCTTCTGCGACTATCTACGATGGAAACGGGAACAAACCATTGACTATGACGGTCAACGGGGTGCAAGAAGTCATACAGATAGCGTCAAGCGGCTATGCCATTTCACCCGGTCAAGCAAAATTGCTTTTTGCGAAAGATTATCAGATACCCCATGCACCAGATGGCAACAAGTCGTTTTCAGCTTCAGCAAGATTAGACCTTAGATTTGCTGAATATGGGTGGGGTGCTGCAAGCATACCCATCTATCTGCCGCGCATTCCAAGGTCGAGTTCTGCGACGTTTAATTCAACGGTTGCAATCGGTCAGCCGTTACCTATCGCAATCAACAGAGCAGACGCTAGCTTTAAACATACAATCCGCTATAGCTGGTATGGTAGGTCTGGCGAGATAGCCAATAATGTTGATACAAGTTCCAATTGGACAATCCCGAAAGATTTTATCAACGACTTACCAAACAGTACGAGTGGAACAGGGACAATTTATGTCGATACCTATTCCGGATCTGAGAAGATAGGTACTCAAACAGCTAATTTCACTGCAACAGTTCCGGACGATGTAAAGCCGACTTTGACCGGCTTTACCCTAACAGACGGCAATGCCATAGCCGCTAATATCGTTTCTGGCGGTGAGCATTTTATCAAGATTTTGTCTGATATTAAGGTCAACTTTGGACAAGCTTCTGGGATTTACGGATCAACTATTACAGGCTATTATGCGGAGATTGTCGGGAAGAACCAATCCACGACAACGAATGGCGGTGCTCTTGGTTTAATGAACTATGACGGCCAAGTCGTCATCAGAGCGAGAGTGACAGATAGTAGAGGGCGAACGAGCAACGCCATAGAGCGTACAGTGACTATCCTTGACTACTTCCCACCAATCCTAAAATTTGATGTCACAAGAACTGGCCTGAACGGCGGAACGCTGACGATTACACGGACGGCCAAAGTCGCTCCGCTAACAGTCAATGGATCGCAAAAGAACAAGATGACGCTGACATTCAAGGTCAAACCTCTTGCGGATAAAAGCTACACATCGGACACTGGCCCTGCTGCTGGCTCTTGGACGAGCATATCAGAGCTTGTCAACAGTCCAGCAAACCTATCCGGTCAGTATCCAGCCAATAAGACTTGGGAAGTCGTAGGAAAGCTGGAAGACCGCTACACAAGCACTGAATTTGCAGCCATCGTCACGACCGAGGGTGTAGTCATATCCTATAGCCAGTTTGGCGTTGGCATTAATAAAATCTGGGAGCGTGGAGCGCTTGACGTCAAAGGCGACATCTATGCGAATGACAAGCTTATCCAGATGCACCAGTTAACGCAGAAGAACGGCACCGCCATCTATGCTTATGGTAAAGACTTTGACCAGGAACGGACGACTGGTGTCTATTTTAAAAACGGAACAGAAAACAACAATCCGGCTCGTCAATATGGCTGGTTGCTGGTACTTAACAGTAATAACGAGTGCTTTCAGATGTTCTTTCCGTCAATAGCAACCGCAGAGCCAGCTAAGCGTGTCCTGCTAGCCGGTAAATGGAGCGCATGGTCAACCAATGCAAGGAGTGACCACGCTAACCTAAAACGCATAGAATGGACTTCTACAGGCGTTAACGGTGTGCACTACAAGCGGCAAGGAGACATTGTGACATTAAGGCTGAATGTAGTAGGGAATGGCGGAAACCTTGGCATAGGGAACATTCCAGCAGAATTACTGCCTATACCAGCAAAGGAAAGCATGTTGACTGTGACTGGTTGGTCTACATCACCAGCAGCACACAACCGAAACATACAATTTGGCTCAAATGGAGCTATGGTTATCCTAAACGCAGAACGAATAGAGTTTAAGACACAAGTCACTTGGTCTATTTAATTAACGAAAGGAGTTATATGTCTAAATTACAATTTAATCGCAAGAGTTGGATTTATTCTTCGTCCAACAACGAAGTAGAGGGTACTCATGTCATTCTGACGAATGCGGAGGGCGCTTTCTATCCGGTATTGCTTCCAAAAGAAGCCATTGATCTACCAGTCGAGGAACTGGAAAAGAAAGCCCTAGAAGTCGTCTATCAAGAGAATTTCCCAGACCGTGCTAAGAAAGAGCAGGACGAGGAAATCAAGAAGAAATTCCAGGAAGCAGACAAGAAAGAGCAAGAAGCAACTCTGCAGCGTGCAGAGCTTAAAGAACTGCTTGAACTTGTCACTTATATCGCTCTTGGTATCTCTGGTGGTCTGGACATCAACAGTTACACAGCACTAGCTCAGAAGATTGATGCGCCAATCAACGGCAAGCGGTACACAGGGCCTACATTCGTCACTATTGATTATCCATATACGACTAATCCAAAGTGGCAGAAAGGCAATCGGACGATTGTTAAATACACTGGTGCTACTGGTTACAATTACACAGGCCAGTCTGCGGAAGATATGCTTAAATCTGGTGCATGGACTATCGTGTTGCCAAACATCAGCAACTAGCTAGAAAGGGGGTGATTATTATTTGAAACCAGAGTACCAGCTTTTAATGACCGTGGGCGGATTTATCATCACAGTCTACGGTTTCTACAATGTTCTGCGTGCGAAAAGCATTGAGCAAGCGACCAAAATCAACTCATTGGAATTGCGCTTAGGCTTTTTGGAGCAGCAGACGAAAGACCACACTCGGCGCTTGGACGACCACGACAAGCAAAACCAAGCTCTCGTTGCCATGACGGAGCAAATCAAGAATTTGACAGAAGATGTCAAAGAACTCAAAATCATGATCGAAAAGAAAGGAAGTTAAATCATGAACACATACACTAAGAAACTCTCTATCAAAGTAATCAAGACTATGGCTCAAGCTGCGCTTGGTGTCATTGGCTCGTCTGCCCTGCTGACAGAAGTCAACTGGGTAGTAGTCGCATCAACAGTCGGTCTTGCAGGCCTGACATGTATCTTGATGAACTTGTCTGAACTTAAAGAAGACTAATGTAAGGGGGTGGCCTTTTGACGACTCAAAAACAACTACTTTACAAGCTAGAAAGTGTTGTCAATCAGCGCATGGAAGCTCCGACAAATCCGTACGGAGGACAATGCGTTAGTCTGATTGACAACATTCTGCAATATCAAGGACTATACAAGCTTAATTTTAGCTATGTCAACGCTATTGATTGCTTAGACCGTGCTGCAAACTTAGGGCTTAAAGTAACACACTTTAACGGCTCTAACAACCCGCCTGTAGGGGCTGTGTTTGTATCGAATTGCTTGCCATATCATGAGTTCGGACATATCGGATTTGTGGTCGCACACAATCCAGATGGCACGATAACAACCATTGAGCAGAACATTGACAGCAATGCTGACGCTCTCTACAACGGCGGTTGGACACGCAAGGTTATTCGCAACCTATCTAGCGACGGCACATTTAGCTACGTCAACTGGCAAGCACCAGCACAGCAAATGCTCGGCTGGTTTGAATTGCCCTTTGACAACGACACACCGCAACACGCAGAAGAAAAAGTCAATCTGCGCTTGCTTGCATAAGAAGAAAGGATTTAATACATGCTACCTTATTTTATTAGATTTAGGACGAAGCAATACGAAAAAGACGGTTTTCCAAATGGATCTGTCTGGTATGCTGACAAATTCGCTGGCACTATGCGCTGGGTAAACGCTGGTGCAGAGGGCGAAATTAAAGGCAATTTTAAGACGATTTACGGCGCAGACATCTCTTACATCGATGTAAAAGATAATTACCCTATCCACTTGCGTAGAATGGAGCTGGACGGCCTTAAAAAAGCTAATCGGCTGCTCTGGTAACACACAGAAAGGAGTTCGCTCCTTCATAAGACACTTTTAAATAATACACTGCCTCGGCCGATTGGTCGGGGCTTTTTGTTTGCTTAAAAACCTAATCAAAAAACCCAAAAAACGCCCAAAAAGAATATAAAAGAATATAAAAGAATATAAAAGAATATAAAATAAAAAACAGAAAAAGCCTTTTTTGCAAGGCTTTTCAATTCACTTTGATTTATCTAAAATATCAGTATATGTCGGCAATTAGCATTATAATACTTTTAAATAATACACTATCTCGGCCAATTGGTCGTTTTTTTGTTTGATTTGAAATAAAATCGTATTAAAACCCAAAATTATCCCAAAAACTTTATAGAAGAATATTAAAACTATAAAATAAAACAATTTATTTACTTTCATTGATTTAAACGTGATGTTTTTGTCAGCAATTAGCATCTTGTAGGACAAGGTTGGGTTTTCCCAGCCTTGTCTTTTTGTCAATGATAGCAGGTAGTGAAAGGCAAAGTTTCGGGAAGGTATAAAATAAAAAAAGAACTGCTTTTGTCTTTGCGGTGAGTGGTTGACAAATCTGCTCTGCTATTTTCCAAAACCCTGCCCTCGGCTCCCTAAAGTGAGTCGAAATATGATATAATAAGGTAATACTAGCAAAGCGGGTAAGATATGTATATCGAAATAGTAGATGAAACGGGTCAGGTTTCGGAAGAGATTCTTAAACAGACCCAGGAAATTTTGGAGTTTGCGGCCCAGAAAACGGGCAAGGAAAATAAGGAAATGGCTGTGACTTTTGTCAGCAATGAGCGCAGTCATGAACTCAATTTGGAATATAGAGATACGGATCGGCCAACGGATGTGATTAGCTTGGAGTACAAGCCTGAGCTGGATATTGCTGTTGACGAGGAGGATTTGCTGGACCACCCTGAGCTAGCTGAGATGCTGGAGGATTTTGACGCCTATATCGGCGAGCTGTTCATTTCAGTGGACAAGGCGCGTGAGCAGGCTGAAGAATACGGCCACAGCTTTGAGCGGGAGATGGGCTTTTTGGCAGTGCATGGTTTTCTGCATATCAACGGCTATGATCACTATACGCCGGAAGAAGAAGCAGAAATGTTTGGTTTACAGGAAGAAATTTTAACTGCTTATGGACTCACAAGGAAATAACAAACGCAAATGGAAAAATCGAGATGTGGTCTCGAGTCTGGAATTTGCTTTAACTGGTATTTTTACAGCCTTTAAAGAGGAGCGCAATCTGCGCAAGCATGTACTTTCGGCTCTGGCGGTGATAGTTGCGGGACTGATTTTTGGCTTGTCCGCGATAGAATGGCTCTTTCTCTTTTTGAGCATTTTTCTGGTCATTGCCTTTGAGATTGTCAATTCTGCCATTGAAAATGTCGTGGATTTGGCCAGTGATTACCACTTTTCTATGCGGGCAAAGAATGCCAAGGATATGGCAGCGGGAGCTGTTCTGGTCGTGTCTGGCTTTGCTGTTGTGACAGGGCTGATTATTTTTGTTCCCAAGATTTGGGATTGGATTTTTTAAAGATTTGAAAATCGGGGGAGACTGCCGATTTTCTGCTGTTTAAATGGAAATAATAGAGGTGAAATTATGACTTTTAAATCAGGTTTTGTAGCTATTTTAGGACGTCCTAATGTTGGGAAATCAACCTTTTTGAATCATGTTATGGGGCAAAAAATTGCCATCATGAGCGATAAGGCTCAGACCACTCGCAATAAAATTATGGGGATTTACACGACGGATAAGGAGCAGATTGTCTTTATCGATACGCCGGGAATCCATAAGCCTAAGACGGCTCTAGGCGATTTTATGGTGGAAGCAGCTTACAGCACCCTGCGTGAGGTGGATACCGTCCTCTTCATGGTGCCGGCTGATGAGCCGCGTGGCAAGGGCGATGACATGATTATCGAACGCCTGAAAGCGGCTAAAGTACCAGTTATTTTGGTGGTTAATAAGATTGATAAAGTTCATCCAGATCAGCTTTTAGCGCAAATTGATGATTTCCGTCAGCAGATGGACTTCAAAGAAATCGTGCCGATTTCAGCCCTGCAAGGCAATAATGTGTCCCATCTGATTGACATCCTTAGTGAGAATTTGGAGGAAGGCTTCCAGTATTTCCCAGAAGACCAGATTACCGACCATCCGGAGCGGTTTCTGGTGTCTGAGATGATTCGGGAGAAGGTGTTGATGCTGACACGGGAGGAAATTCCCCACTCAGTCGCGGTGGTCGTTGACAGTATGAAGCGAGACGAGGAGACGGACAAGGTCCATATCCGAGCGACTATCATGGTGGAGCGTGACAGCCAAAAAGGCATTATCATCGGTAAAGGCGGTTCCATGCTGAAGAAAATCGGATCCATGGCTCGGCGCGATATTGAGCTCATGCTGGGGGACAAGGTCTTCCTAGAAACTTGGGTCAAGGTCAAGAAAAACTGGCGGGACAAGAAGCTGGACTTGGCGGACTTTGGCTATAATAAGAAGGAGTATTGAATCCCTAAGGAAGCTAGGAAAAAATATGTTTAAAATAGTAGTGAAAGAGAGCATAACATTTTGTTATCTCTTTTTACTACAAACTAGCAGCAAGATAGAAAATTGTTGATATTACGTTATTTAATATTTATTATCCTTCCGTTAATCTACAAATATTGTTCCGTTAATCCTCGTATTGTTCCGAACTATGGTATAATAGAGGGAGAAAGTGAGGAGTGCTCATGTATATGACAGTGAGGCAGGCAGCTGATCTCTGGGGGATTTCTGATCGTCGAGTTCGCTCTCTGTGCAGTCAGGGAAAGATTCCGGGTGCTGTCCAAGAAGGGCGTTTGTGGAGGATTCCCTCAGATGCCAGAAAGCCAGCAGATGGCCGTTATAAAAAAGTCGAGAGCCTCTTGCCCTTGATTGATGAAAAGATGATGCAGCTGTCAAAACTTCGCCCTTTGACGGATGGAGAGCTGGAGCGGCTGAATGAAGAGTTCACAGTCGAATATACTTATAACTCAAATGCCATTGAGGGCAATACTCTGACCTTGCGTGAGACAGATTTGGTCCTGCGTGGATTGACTATTGACCAAAAGCCTTTAAAAGATCATATGGAGGCAATCGGTCATCAGGAGGCTTTTCAGTATGTTCAAAGGCTTGTTGAGGAGAACCAGCCTTTGTCAGAACAGATGATAAAGGATATTCATTATCTAGTATTATCGGATAAAAAAAATGACCGAGGTATTTATCGGAGAGTCCCGGTGCGCATCATGGGAGCAGCCAATGAACCAGCTCAGCCGTATATGATTGCTCCATTGATGGAAAAGCTCCTAGTGGACTATGCTGTAAGTCAGGAAAATATGGTGACCAAGCTAGCTCAGTTTCATATTGCCTTTGAGAGTATCCATCCGTTTATTGACGGTAATGGCCGAACGGGGAGGCTCTTGGTGAATTTGGAGTTGATGAAGGCGGGCTATCCACCGATTGATATAAAATTTACGGATAGATTGGCCTATTATCAAGCATTTGATGACTTTCATTCAAAAGGAAGTTTATCGGCAATGGAGGATTTATTTGCCAAATATATCAATGAAAGATTGGATATGTATTTGGAGATTCTATCTCTTGGTGATGAAGCATAAGGAGAGCAGATTTATTTATGATTGATATAAATTTTGCCAATCCTGCTTTCTTTATCTCAGGGGGGAAAGAAGCCGAAACCATTCATGACTGGCACCGCAGGTTGGCACAGAAAAATGTTAGGTCTGAATACGCCTACTATCCTTACAAAGGGCATGCTTGGCTTTTTAGTGATGTGGATACGCATATTCAGCTGCTGCGCTATTTCTTTCAAAATGCTGCCTTTCCAAAGAAATTGAAAGGATTTTGATATGGACTATATTTCCTATATTCGCTCTAAGGTGGGGCACGATAAGGTTATTCTGAATTTTGCTGGTGGAATTCTGGCAGACGAGGAAGGTCGTGTGCTTCTGCAGTTGCGAGGTGATAAGAAAACATGGGCGATTCCTGGTGGAGCTATGGAGCTCGGGGAAACTTCTCTTCAAGCAGCCCTGCGTGAATTTCACGAAGAGACAGGCATTGCTGTTGAAGCCAAGCGCTTGCTGAATGTTTATACTAATTTTGATGAATCTTATCCTAATGGTGACAAAGTGCAGACGGTTGTCTTTCTGTATGAGTTGCAGGCACTGGAGAATGTTGATATTTCCAATTTTCACAATGAGGAAACACTACGGTTAGGCTTTTTTTCTAAAGAAGAAATAGCAGAGCTGGAAAATGTATCAGATAAACACCGCCTGATGCTGGATGAGTATTTTTCGGACAGCTTTGCAATGGGGCTTTGATAACTTACTATGAGCAGGTCGTTTATTTAGAACAAAATCATACTGCATAGTTTGATTGAATTATCGTTTTACAATATTTCTTGACCTAGTTGAATTATTGTTTTATAATAATTGTAAGGGTAAATTATCGTAAAACAATAAGGAGGTAAGCTATGAAGATGCGAATTTTGAAACAAGTAATAACCATAATTACTTGTTTGGTACAAATATTTTGTGCTTTCTGGTTTTTAGCTAGAGGTTTTGTAGCCATTGTCTTGATGATTTATAACTGGCAATCAACTGCTACCCCACTTGCAGAGTTATTAAGGGTATCTTATGAAATGATTTGGCTGGGTTTGCTTCCGATTTTGCTCTTTGGTCTGATTCGTTCTTTTCTACACCGCATGCTAGTTCACCAGTTTTTTACGAACGAAAGTTATAGGATTAGTAAATATCTGTTGATTTTAGTTACTTGTTTACCTATTGGTAGTATTATATGGGATATTTTTATCGGTCAAAAATCTATACAGTCGTGGATAGAGTTTGTAGATAATATATTTCTGCCCTATATTGATAGTCTGGCTTTGGTAGTTGTCTTAGAGGTCTTGCATCTTGTCATAAAAAACGGGAAGACGATTCAAGAAGATGTAGATGGTTTTGTGTGATGGGAAAAATCAAAGTTAATTTAGATAAAGTATTGGAAAAAAAGGGCTTGACCTCTAAAGAATTGGCGGAAATTATTGGCATTACACAAGCAAATTTGTCTATTCTAAAAACAGGTAAGGCTAAAGGTATTCGTTTTGCAACCTTGCTGACTATCTGTGAAACGTTGGATTGTCAGCCTGCTGATATTTTAGAGTATATTTCTGACTAATAAATAGAAGATAGAAAGGAGCTTTATGCCTGAATTACCTGAAGTGGAAACGGTTCGGCGTGGTTTGGAACGTCTAGTTGTTGGCAAGACGATTGGGCAGGTGCGGGTCCGCTATGCTAAGATGATTGGTACGGGAGTGGATAGCTTTGTCCATGACTTGCCAAGTCAGACCATTGAAAGGATTGGCCGTCGGGGCAAGTATTTGCTTTTTTACCTGACGGGTGGAGTGCTGATTTCCCATCTGCGAATGGAAGGCAAGTATCTTTTTTATCCTGATGCGGTGCCTGAGCGCACGCATGCCCATGTCTTTTTCGAGATGACAGATGGTGGAACGCTTGTTTATGAGGATGTTCGTAAGTTTGGGACCATGGAGCTATTGAGAAAGGATCAGCTGGAGACTTATTTTACTGCCAGAAAGCTTGGTCCTGAGCCGACAGAGGCGGACTTTCTTTTGGCGCCTTTTGCAGCAGCTTTGGGTCGTTCCAAGAAGCCTATAAAACCCTATTTGCTGGAGCAGACTTTGGTCGTTGGACTGGGCAATATCTATGTAGACGAGGCCCTTTGGCGGGCGCGGATTCATCCGGCCAGGCCTGCAGCTAGTCTAAAGCCTGCTGAGGCCAAGCGGCTGCGTGAGCAGATTATAGAAGTTTTGCAGCTCGGGATTGAAAAGAGAGGATCGACCATTCGGACCTATCGTAATGCTTTGGGTGAAGATGGCACTATGCAGGATTTTCTGCAGGTCTATGGAAAGACTGGCCAACCTTGTGCTAGATGCAGCAGTCCGATTGAAAAAATTAAGCTGGGTGGACGCGGTACTCATCTCTGTCCTCACTGCCAGAAAGCGAGGTAGCTGTCATGGTAAGAATTATCGGTATCACTGGCGGCATTGCCTCGGGTAAGTCAACTGTGACAGAGTTTTTAAGACGGCAGGGTTATCAGGTCATTGATGCGGATCAGGTAGTGCATGAGCTGCAAGAGCCGGGGGGACGGCTTTATCAAGCTCTTTTATCTACTTTTGGCTCATCTATCTTACAGGAAGATGGGCGCTTGGACCGGCCTAAGCTGGGAGCTATGATTTTTGGGAATCCCGAACTCTTGGAGCAGTCCAGTCAAATACAAAATCAGATTATCCGCGAGGAACTGGCTGGCAGACGAGATTTGCTGGCAGAGACGGAAGATATCTTTTTTATGGATCTTCCCTTGCTGTTTGAGTTACAATATGAAGACTGGTTTGACCAAATCTGGCTGGTGGATGTGACAGAGGAAACTCAGCTCAGTCGTCTTATGTCTCGAAATGCTCTCAGTCAGGAAGAGGCAGAAAAACGCATAGCAGCTCAGCTATCTCTCCGAGAAAAACGAAAGAGGGCGAATGTGCTGATAGATAATAATGGCTCGCTTGAGGAAACTCGACAGCAGATTCGCAATGCTTTGCAGAAATTAGAAAGAAGATGATTTATCACGACACAAGTAAATTGGAAACATAACCTGAAAGTCGCTTGGTTTGGGAACTTCCTGACAGGTGCCAGCATTTCTCTGGTGACGCCTTTTATGCCACTTTTCGTGGAGCAGCTGGGTGCCAGAGGTCATGAGGTGGAGTATTACGCTGGGCTAGGGATTTCTCTCTCTGCAATCTCAGCGGCCCTGCTCTCTCCTGTTTGGGGAAGTCTGGCTGATCGATATGGCCGCAAGCCTATGATGGTACGTGCGGCTTTTGCCATGGTTTTTACTATGGGCGGTATTGCCTTTGTGCCCAATATTTTCTGGCTCTTGCTCCTACGCTTTCTAAACGGTGTTTTCGCTGGTTATGTTCCCAACAGCACAGCTCTGATTGCCAGTCAGGCTCCCAAGGAAAAAACGGGTTATGCTCTGGGAACTCTCTCGACCGGTGTCGTTGCGGGTAATCTTATGGGGCCATTTATTGGCGGTCTGATTGCGGAGATGTTCGGTATTCGCAATGTCTTTCTTCTGATTGGCGCCTTTTTTCTAGCATCAGCCTTAATGACCTTTTATTTGATTCGGGAGGATTTTGTGCCAGTGACCCGACAAGAAGAGGTAGGCTATAGGGAATTGCTGCGTCAACTCAGGTATCCTAAGATGCTGATTAATCTCTTTCTGACCAGCTTTGTTATCCAGTTTGCAGCTCAATCTATCAGCCCTATCCTTGCCCTCTATGTCAGAGAACTGGGTCAAAAGGACAATCTGATTTTTGTTTCGGGTCTCATCGTTTCTAGCATGGGACTTTCCAGCATGATGAGCTCCAGTATTTTGGGGCGGTTAGGAGACCGTATCGGAAATCACAGGCTCCTGGTGCTGGCTCAGTTCTATTCAATCCTGATTTATCTGCTCTGTGCCAATGCTGGCTCCCCTATGCAGCTAGGCTTTTATCGCTTTTTATTTGGTCTAGGAACAGGGGCGCTGATACCAGGTGTCAATGCTCTGCTAAGTAAGATAACACCCAAATTTGGAATCTCTAGGATTTTCAGCTATAATCAGATTTTCTTTTATCTGGGTGGGGTGGTCGGCCCTATGTCTGGATCGTTCATTGCGGCAGCCTATGGCTATCATTCAGTCTTTTATGCAACAGCAGGGCTAGTTGCTGTCAGTATGCTGGCCAATCTCTTTAGTTTTCGAAATTTATTTAAAAAGAAGGATATCTAGTGCGCGTTAAAATAAATTTAAAATGTTCCAGCTGCGGCAGTCAGAACTATCTGACCAGCAAAAATACTAAAACGCATCCGGACAAAATTGAGGTCTTAAAGTATTGTCCTAAGGAAAGAAAAGTGACTTTACATCTTGAATCCAAGTAGATTTTATGATAAAATAGATAGGATTTTAAGGAGTTTTTATTTATGTACAACCTATTATTAACCATTTTAGTCATTTTATCAGCTATTATTGTCATTGCAATTTTCATGCAGCCAACCAAAAATCAGTCTAGCAACGTCTTTGATGCCAGTGCCAACGATTTGTTTGAACGTCCTAAGGCACGCGGTTTTGAAGCTGTGATGCAGCGTATGACGGGAATCATGATTTTCTTCTGGCTACTGATTGCATTGGTATTAGCAGTATTATCTAGTAAATAAAATGGGCTCTGACTTCGTCTCGGCCTATTTTTTAAGTTTTAAAGAGATTTAAAAGAGATGAAGAAAGAACTCATCAAGAGAAGAGGAATATGAAATCAGAAATCATTGAATATTTAAAAGACAGGCAGCAGGCTAGCGTAGATGAGCTGGCGGCTGCTTTGGGGAAAGAGTCTTCCAAAGATTTTAGTAGCTTGGTCAAGACCATTTCCCAGATGGAAAGAAAGCATCAGATTCGCTTTGATGACAAGGGGCGGATTGAGCTTTATGAGAAGAAAAAGCA
>ERZ772971.169-NODE-169-length-42303-cov-4.471809_pt1 | contig 42303 bp, 32 predicted proteins | sample MGYA00511943_ERZ772971 | MGnify/ENA primary metagenome ERZ772971 (study PRJEB29015, sample SAMEA2737929) | human oral metagenome | biome: human oral; feature: human-associated habitat; material: dental | place: China | collected 2144 ... | reverse complement strand
ACTGCGAGCGTAAGTTGAGTACCAGTCTGCAAATGGTAGCTTTGGCTTTCTTGGGCGTCCTGCTACGAAGATTATGAACACGTTCTAATACCAATCCCAGAAAATAATCTGAGTGTGTTGGCGCGGCTCGCCGTACTACTTCGCACTGTCTTCGCCGCGCCGCCTTCTCAGCTTAATTCCCGGGATTGGTATCATCCCCTTTCCATTTTTTATTGCTGCGACACATTCCCCGCGTATTGCGCGGGGACAGGATTCTTTTTGTCTTTTATTTCCCCCTGCCGCCATACAACAGACGTATTGACGGATTCTTTCAAGCCGACACGGGAGGCACCATGTTAAATACCATTCTGGCCGTCTTCGAATTCCTTTGGGGAGGCCCGCTTTTTATTCTGCTGACCGGCGTCGGTCTGTATTTCACCATCCGCCTGCGCTTTTTCCAGATATTCGGCCTGGGCAAAATTTACCGCTACACCATCGGCACGCTGGCGGGGAAAAACAAACAGGAAACCCTGGGCGAAGCCGCTTCCGGCAAATCGCTGAAATCCATCGAAGTGGCGGCGACGGTGCTCTCAGGCTCGCTCGGCGCGGGCACCATTGCCGGTGTGGCGGCGGCGATTGCGGTTGGCGGGCCGGGCGCGGTGTTCTGGATGTGGATTATCGCCACCGTCGGCATGCTGACCAAAATGGTGGAAGTCACCCTGGCGGTGCGCTACCGCGTCAAAGGGGAAAACGGCGAGTATTACGGCGGCCCGATGCACTACATCAAGCACGGGCTGGCGCGCAAATGGGCACCACTGGCGGGCATTTACGCCACGGCGCTGATGATACTGGTCGTCACCGATGCCTGCTTCGTGCAGACCAACACCATGGCCGCCGTCATCCACTACACCTTCGGCATGCCCACCATCGCCGTCGGCCTGTTCATCATCGCCATCGGCGCGCTGGTCATCTTCAAGGGCCTCGCTGGACTGGGCAAATTCTGCACCTACGCCCTACCGCCGATTACCCTCGCCTATTTCATCGGCACCGCCTGGGTCATCATCGACAACTACCAGGCCATCCCGCAGGCATTCGCGGACATCGTCCACTACGCCTTCGCCCCGGCCCCGGCAGTGGGCGGCTTCATCGGCTCCAGCATCATGCAGGCCATCAGCAAAGGGGCCAGCCGGGGCATCTTTACCAACGAAGCGGGCATGGGCACCTCCGCCACCGTGCACGCCACCGCCAACGTCGATTACCCCTTCCGCCAGGGCATGTGGGGCGCGGTGGAAGTCTTCTTCGTCTCCATGATTACCTGCAACTTCACCGCCTTTGCTGTCCTGACCTCGGACATGTGGACCAACGCCGACTACCAGGGCATCCAGATCGTCTTCGCCGCACTTGCCGCCGTTTGGCCACCCTTCATCGTCCACCTCCTGACCATCGGCGTGGCACTCATCCTCTTTACCTCCTATCTCGGCTCCTTTATAAAATACCGCACCTCCATCAATTACCTGTTTGGCGATAACTGGGAGCGCATCATCAAATGGCTGTATTTCATTCCGCCGATTATTGCCGTCAATATGGAAATACCGGTCATCTGGCTGATGGCGGATATTGCTGTCGGATTCCTGGTTATTCCGAATATCATTGCCCTGTTCCTCTTGCGCAAAGATTTCATTCAGGAATATCAGCGCTTCAAAACAAACGTGATAGATAAAACCCCGTGATTTCACGCGTGCTACCATGCCGCGCGGCAATTCCCCTGCCATGCATTACCTTCCAACATTCGGAGTTCACTCATGTACAAAGTCATTCACACCGACAAAGCCCCCGCCGCCATCGGCCCCTATGTGCAAGCGATGGATCTGGGCAACCTCGTCATCACCTCGGGGCAAATCCCCGTCAACCCGGCAACCGGCGAAATGCCCGCCGACATCAAGGCGCAAACCCGCCAATCACTGGATAACATCAAAGCCATCATTGAGCAGGCCGGCTTGCAGGTGAGCAACATCGTGAAAACCACCGTCTTCGTGAAAGATCTCAACCACTTCGCCGACGTGAACAGCGTCTATGAAGCCTTTTTCACCGAATTTGGCGGTGGCGCCTTCCCGGCGCGCTCCTGCGTGGAAGTCGCCCGCCTGCCGAAAGATGCGGGGGTAGAGATAGAAGTGATAGCGGTCAGACCATAACGACAACGACAGGGCGGGTTTCCCCGCCCTTTTTGCTGCCCGCATCGTGACGGATCCAGTATTGATGCCGCTTGACGAGCCCAGCATTGACGCCGCTTGGCGAAATGCTGTCGTGCACAAAGGAGATGCTCCCCCACCTTTTTTGCCGCTTTCGACTTCACGGTCTGGCGCTCTTGTAAAATAGGTGGCGCTTTCCAGATGGGAAACCACTTTTTCATTCATTTTTAACCGATAAAGGAGATTCTCATGGCCGGCGCCAGCCTCGAACCCAAACAAATCCTTGCGTACAGCGCCGACAAGGGCACGGCGAAAGCCGAAAACCGCTGCGACCGTCTCGCCGTCCTCGGCTTTCTCGGCGGCGCCTTTATTTCCGTGGGCTATCTCGCCTATATCCGCATCGTCGCTGCCATGCCGCACGAACTCGCCGGCCTCGGCAAATTGCTCGGTGCTGCCGTTTTCCCCGTCGGCCTCGTCTGCATCCTCCTCGGCGGCGGCGAACTCATCACTGGCAACATGATGGCGCTGCCCGTCGCCTGGCTGCAAAAGCGCATCAAGCTGTGGCAGTGGGCGCGCAACTGGCTCATCGTCACCGCGACCAACGTCCTGGGCGCCTTCTTCGTCGCCTGGTTTTTCGGCCACTATGTCGGCCTGACTGAAGGCGCGGCGCTGGCGGAAACCGTCGCCGTCGCTCACGGCAAAACGGACGTCAGCTTCGGTCAGGCGGTGGTATCGGGTATCGGCTGCAACTGGCTAGTGTGCATGGGGCTGTGGCTGTGCTACGGCGCGGACACGTTCAGCGGAAAAATTCTCGGCTGCTGGTTCCCGGTGATGGTGTTCGTTGCCATCGGTTTCCAGCACGTGGTGGCCAATATGTTTGTCATCCCGGCGGCAATTTGGGGTGGCGGCGATATCACCTGGGCGCAGTTTGCGGAGAACATGGTCTCCGTCTATCTCGGCAATGTCCTGGGCGGCGCGGTCATGGTTGGCGCGCTTTATCATCTCGCCTACCGCGATTGAGCGGCGACGGCACATAAAAAGAGGGCGAACCGGAAGGTCCGCCCTCTTTTTATGTGCTGCAACCGGAGGAAACATCGGCTGCGTTTGACGAAGGAGAAAATATGACCAAACAATACCCGTCATTCTTTTTTTTGACAGGTATGCAGATACGTTTGTGGATTGTGTAGCGGTAATTAGCAGAGCGCGGAAATTTGACGAAATCCGGAAAGTCTGATTGGCAAAAACCGGTATTGCTCCTGATTTTTGCCCAATTCCTTTTCATGGAATTGCAGAAAAAAAGAAAGCATAACCGCGATAGCCGCTTAACCTTATGCCCTTGAACCGCAGGGTTCAAGTGGGGGTCTTAACAAACTTTCGGGCTTCTTGCTTGAAAACAAGCTTGCTCACCCAGTTGCGTCTGACCCCCAAGGCGAGATGTAATTAGGGTCAAGGGGTTTGTAGGAAACGCAAACTTCGCAGTTATGCTTTGCGGGTACTATAGCGCGAGGTTTTCACGCTGTAAAGCCGTTTTATCTGGAATAATCGGCTGTAAAAAAGGCAATTTATCAATATATTGCGGAAAAGGATTTTTTTATCCGATTCCGCATTGTCAATATTGCCGCTTTTTTACAGGATGATGACCCGTCCCAGGCTGCCATCGATTTTCACCCGCTGGCCGTTCGTCAAGCGGTAGCAGGCATCGCGGATGCCCATCACCGCCGGGATGCCGAGTTCGCGCGCAGTCACGGCGCCGTGCGAGAGCGGGCCACCGCTTTCGGTGATGACGCCGGCGGCGTGGTAAAAGAGCGGTGTCCAGGCAGGGTTGGTGGTGCGGGCGACAAGGATGGCGCCTTGCGGGAAGTCGGCGAATTGCGCCGGGTCGGTGATGATGAAGACTTCGCCGCTGATGCTGCCGGGGCTGCCGCCCAGCCCCTGCCAGCTGCTCGTGCCATCTGTCGCAGGTGCGCTGTCCGCCGCGCCGTATTCCCAGGCCGGGGCACGGGCGCAGGCGTCCTGATAGGCGGTTTTTTCGCGCGCCGCAGTGGCGCGGAGGTTGTGGTAATCGCCGCTTGTTATGGCGTGTTCAAGTTCGGCAGGCGGCAGGAAGTAGATGTCCATCGCCTCGTCCAGCGCACCTTGTTGGACAAGGTGCTCGCCGATGGCGCGGGCCGCACGGCGGAATGGCAGGGTAAGACGGGTGGTCTGGTAGTGCTCGATGTCATCCAGCGCGGTATAGGTGCGCGCAAGGCGGATGAGTTCTTGCAGGAAGAAACGCAGTCCGGCTGGCGCGCGCGCCAGCAGTTCGCGTTCGCTGGCGTACATGGCGCTTTTTTTGTCCCAGTATTGGTCGTCGCGGGCACTGTCGTCCTGGCTTGCCATCATCTGGATTTGGGTGAAGACGGTTTGCGACGCTTCCAGCCAGGTGGGGTGGTAGGCGTCGAAATCGACTTCGCGGTGGCCGTGCTGGGCGAGGAAGTGGGCAAAGTCGTCGCGCACGTCGGGGTAGGCGTCAAGCGCGGTGTTCAGGCTTTCGGCGTCGTGGTAGCGCGTGTTGATGAGTTCGGGGTGGGCGCGCAGGCGGCGCGAGAGTTGCCACATGGCGCGGTTGACGGCGCCAGTTTTGGTCTCAACAACGCTGATGAGGCGGTCGAAGGTGTCCTGGGCACTAGCGGGTTCGAGCAGGTCGAGGACGTGACGCAGGACGCGGTAGAGCAGGGTTTGCGTGAGCGAGATGGCGATGTTCGGCAGGAAGTAGGCGGTGCCGAGGTCGTTAATGTCTTGCAGGATGCGCCAGCTTTCGGCGAGGGTTTTGCCGGTGTAGTCGATGGCATTGTAGCGGCCAAGTTCGAGCAGGTAGTGGTCAAGATCGTTCATCCAGCGGGTCGGCAGTTCGCTGATCCAGGTGTAGCGCGCGAGACCGCCGCTTTCGATGAAGGTGTTGAGGCTGGCGGTGTTGCGCAGCGGTGCAAGCGGCAGGCGTCCGGCATAGACGCGCACGGCGTTCTGGTTGCCGTAAATATAGCCGTCTTTTTTGCTGAACCACGGGTCATGCAGTGGCGGCAGCCCCATCAGCGCGAAGGAGTAATTAAGTGATTGGTGAAAGCCTGCTTCGCAGAGTCCCCAAGTGAGCGGGGTGACGGGGTTGGGGAAGCGTTCGGCGGATTCATCCCGCGTCCAGCGCGGTGCGAAGCGGGTGATGGGGCGCGATTGCAGGAGGTAGAGCGCGTTTCCTTCGTAGGCCCATTCGATGTCTTGCGGGAAGCCGAAATGGGCTTCAGCCTGACGCGCCAGTGCGGCGATTTGTGCCGCCTGTGTGGGTTTGATGGCGGGTCGGGTTTGCTGTGCGGGTGGCAGGTCGATGGTACCGGCCCGGGTTAGCGCCTGCGGTTTGGCGGCGATGCTCTGGCCACTGACGCTACCGTTTTTATCCACGCGGTATTCGTCCACCGGGGCTTCGCCGGCGACAACGGTTTCGCCGAGGCCGAAAGCGGCGTTGATGAGGACGGTGTCAACTTCGCCGCGCACGGGGTCAATGGAGAAGGCAACGCCTGCTGCCCCGTCTGCCGCCACATCGACCATTTGCTGGATGACAACCGCCATTGCCGCGCTTTCATGTGCCACACCGAGGCGCTCGCGGTAGGGCAGGACTTCGGCATTCCACAGGCTGAGCCAGCATTGTTTGACGGCAGCGGCGAGGGCGTCCACGCCATGTACGTTGAGCAGGGTGTCGTGCAGACCGGCAAAGGCGGCGCCGGGCAGGTCTTCAGCGCTGCCGGAGGAGCGCACCGCAAAATAGTGTTCGGGATGGGCGGTTTGCAGGACGTTGAGTTGCGCGGTGAGCACGTCCGGCAGGGGTTGAGCGGCAAGGTAGGTGGTAATGGCGGTGCTTTGTGCCTGCGCGTCGCCGTTTTCGGCGAGCAGGGCGGTAACGTGCGCCTGATGCGGCGCGAACCAGGCACGGTAGGTATCGGTCGGCAGGATGACGCCGTCAGGCACGGGCAGTCCGGCTTGGGTGGCACGGGCAAGGCCAAAGCCTTTGCCACCAACGCGGGCGACATCAAGCGCTTCGGGGGCGGTGAATGCGAGCAGCATGGGGATATCCTTATGGGTTGCGGATGAAGCGGGGATTATATAGCGGTGCTCCAGGAAAGCCGTGCCGATCGGGCGCTTTTGCCGATCGTATGCGGGATGGGGCAAACATTACCTGAACGTATGTTGTGCCATTACAACAGACAGCTATACTGCGCTCCGATTCCTTCCCTAAACAAACGAGGTACTTATGACAATGCGTGTACTCCTTTTGGCCGCTCTGACCGCCGCCGGTGTTTTGACCGCCTGCTCAGATGAAACCAAAGACAAGAGCAAAGAAGCCGCCGCTTCCGCAGCCAAAGACGTGAAAGAAACCGCTGCTGCCGCAACGGACAAAGCAAAAGAAGTTGCCAGCGAAGCCGCCGATAAAGCCGCTGCTGCTGGTGAAGCCGTGAAAGAAAAAGCCGGTGAAGCTGTCGATAAAGCGAAAGAAGTCGCCGCCGAAGCCGCCGATAAAGCCGCTGCCGCCGGTGAAGCCGTGAAAGAAAAAGCGGGTGAAGCCGTTGATGCCGCCAAGGCACACATTCACGAAGCCACCGCACCAGCTGAGACGGAAAAACCTGCCGAAGCTGCTCCGGCAGAAAGCGGCAAATAATCCGCTATCACTACCAAAAGCCCGCGCAAGCGGGCTTTTTTCACGCTTATGACCATGACGACCCACTACTACATCGGCATCATGACCGGCACCAGTCTCGACGGTATCGATGCTGCGCTCATCCGCGCTGATGGCGACCAATACACCTATCTCGCCCACAGCGAGCTGCCCATGCCGCCCACCCTGCGTGCCGCGCTCTACGCTCTCTATCAGCCGGGCGACAACGAACTGCACCGCGCTGCTGTCGCCGCCTGGGAACATGCCGCCGTCTGTGCCGCCGCCGTCGCTGCCCTGCTCCGGGAAACCGGCCTGGATGCCGCCGCCATCACCGCCATCGGTGCCCACGGCCAAACCCTGCGCCACGAACCTGATCACGAGCCGCCCTACACCATCCAACTGCAAAATCCCGCCCGCCTCGCCGAACTGAGCGGTATCGACACCATCGCCGATTTCCGCAGCCGCGACATCGCCGCCGGCGGTCAGGGTGCGCCGCTTGCACCGCTCTTCCAGCGCGGCCTGCTCGGCCTGGAACGCGGTACCATCATCAATATCGGCGGCATCGCCAATATCAGCCTGCTCACCGCACAAGGCAGCAGCGGCTACGATACCGGCCCCGGTAACGGCCTCATGGACGGCTGGATACAGGCTCATCGCGACCTGCCCTTTGATGCCGACGGCGATTGGGCACGCAGCGGCACACTCCTGCCCGATCTGCTCGCCCGCTTCCTCGCCGACCCGTATTTCCACCGCCCACCGCCGAAAAGCAGCGGCCGCGATCATTTCCACCACGACTGGCTCAATCGCCACCTGCTCGGCATTGAAGCGGCGGCAGACGTGCAGCGCACCCTGCTCGAACTCACAGCGCGCAGCATCAGCGATGCCATCCTTGCCCAGCCGACAGGCGGAGAAATCATTCTCGCTGGCGGCGGCGCCAAGAACGCCTTCTTGGTCGAACGCATCAACGACCACCTTGTCGCGCACGGCTACCGCTGTACCCCCTGCCCTATTCCGACCCAGGCACTGGAAGCAGCAGGCTTTGCCTGGCTCGCCGCACAGTTCGTCCAACGACGTCCGCTGGCCCTCGCCGCGACCACCGGCGGCCAACCGCGCATCCTCGGCGCCCTCTATCCGGCATAAACAACGTCCACAAAAACAATAGGCCAAGGCATAATGGCGCCCCTACTCAACGGAGACCACCATGCCCCCTGCCTTACTTACGCTGCTCGAACGCCGCCTGCCCGCCGCTGCCGTTGCGCAAATTCTGGATAGTGCTATCCCCTTCCTGCCTTACCGCCTCGCCCCGGCCGTCGCCGATCTGCCGCTCACTGCCTCGCGCGTCGGCGGCATCGGCTACTGGCCACAACACCTGCCGCTGCCGGTCAACGCCCACGGTCAGCCGCTGGCCCTGCTCGCGCAAATCAACCTTGGCGAACTGCCCGCCGGAGCTGCCGCTGCTATCGGCCTGCCGGAACACGGTCTGCTTGCTTTCTACATTGATGGTTATGACGATACCTTCGGCATGAACGACGCCGACCTGCGTAACCATCGCGGCTATCGCTGCGCCTACTTCGCTGACACCACCGCAGTCCCGCACAGCCGCGATCACTGGCGCGCGCAAAACCCCGCCGCCTACCAAGATGACGGCGACGGTACGGCAGATAACGACACCGATGATGAAGATTACTGGGCCGAAAACTGGCAGGAAGACCCGCAAACCTGCCTCAACGGCTGGCTGCAAGCCGTCGGTTTGCTCGTCAGCGCCCTCAATGACCCCGCGCTGAACGCCGCCTGGGACACCGAAAGTACCGCCCTCTACAACAACAGCAGTGCCTGGATTGCCGCACACCGCGATTTCACCGACCGCGCTGTCGGCTATGCCGCGCTGCGTGCCGCCTGTCCCAGGACTCACGCCCGCATCACCGCGCTGGATGACGTACGCGCCACCCAATGGACGGATGATGCCCTGCTTGCCGACATGGATGCCGCCTTTGCCGCGCGCTGGCAGCATGACCCCCTCGCCGAAATCACCGCCTGGCTCACACGCCGCGACAAACTCGTCGCCTATATTGATGATGCCGCCCTCAGCCACTGCTGGCAGCAGGAACGCGGGGCCCTGCGTGGTTTTGAGGGCGGCTGCGCGCACCGCTACGACCGCCGCCTGCGCATGGACAGCCTCACCGACCTCGGCGCCGCCCTCGTGCAGGACCATTTCAGTGGCAGCGAGGCACGCGTGCGCGACATCATCGGCAGCGCCGCCGCCACCAACCGGATCAGCCGCGCCAGTTGCTGGGACGATCTTGATGCCATGCCTGCCGCCTACTACCCGCGTCAGTACGCCGAGCTCAACCGCGTCCTCGGCTACCTGCACAGCCACGCCGTTGACAACGCCCCCGCCGCGCAAAACCTTTGGCGACAATACTGGCGGCATGACCCGCAGGCCGTCCTCACCGTTGACTGGGCGATGCAGGACGAACTCATCGCCCATTACCACGACCCTGCCCTCAGTGCCATCTGGCAGGAGGAATGGCGCGTTATGCGGGACAACGCCGCCGACATCATCGCTGCCGCTCAGGAAGAGCAGGTTCACGACGCCTCCGAACTCGATGCCATCCTCGAAACCCATATCCCGCGCACGCTTGCCGCTTTCCGCACCAGCTTTCGCGCCGCCGACCCCGCAACCCAGGCCCACATCAGTGCCTTGGAACAAACCATGCTCGCCGGCCGTATGGAACGCCTCGCCGCGCACTTCGCCACCCTCGGCTTCTATGCCGATCCGGACGCGCAGCCTGCCCCCGACCACGCCGCCATTGACCTCTTTGCCACAGCATTTGGCGAACAACTGGGCGACGACCCCGCCGCGCAAGCAGCCATCCGGCGCTACATCAGCGGCGACGAAAGCGACCCGCTGCAAACCGCCCTTGACCTCCTCGCGCAAACCCTGCACGACGGCGAATCCCCTGAAGAAACCGCCGCCGAGCGGGAAACTTCGCAGCAATACCGCGACCTCTACATCGCCGACAACGACCGCTACGTGGCCTCGCTGCACGACGACGAATACAGCCGCCTCTGGGCGGAAGACCGCGCCGCACTGCTCGCTGCCGACATTGACAACCGCGCCCAGCTTAGCCTGCTGCTCAACTTCAGCCTGCAACAAGGCAGCAACGCCCACCACCTCGCACACTACCACGAAGCCAACCCGGTACTGCTAGCGGTGATGCGCGCGCTCAACAACGTGCCCGCAGACGTTGCGGACAAAACATGGAACTTCCCCATCTACGACGGCGAATACGCCATGATCTTCCGCCCGCCCGCTGAACACTACCTTCTTGACGACAGCGCCGATTTCGCCGCCCACTACGGCATGTCGCGCGACGACTGGGCGGCCGCACACGGTATCGATCCGGATGACGACGAATGGCATGCTGCCATCAGCCGCGCGCAGGACGGCAACCACCTCGGCGGCTACCCCTTCTTTACCCAGCGCGACCCACGCCTGGATGACCCCACACTCACCGACAGCGTACTGCTCTTCCAGCTTGACAGCTCCGAAGAAGGCAACTGCGTCAACGTAGTATGGGGCGACAACGGCGTCGGCGCCTTCTTCATTGACCGCGCCGACCTCGCCGCCCGCCGCTTCGACAAAGCGTGGTTCTACTGGGATTGCTACTGAAAAACCGTACGCGTCAACCGCCGGGCATGGCATATGGCATCGCTACGATAGCGGAAACAAGTAAAGACGCCGTTTGCAACATTTCTTTATACGCCATCGTGATAAGACGAAAGCCACCGATGCAGAGCAAGCAAGAAGGCGGGGAATAACGCTGCCGGGATTGCTCAGGGATTATCGAGGCGGATGAGCGGCTCACTGACGGGCGCGGGTTCGCCGTGTTTGGGATGGCGGCGTTTGCCCTTGATTTGCCAGCTATTGTCGGCGGGAGCAAGGGTGAGGTACCACGTCGCCTGTTTTAACGTGTCGCGGACGGCGGGCAGCAGCGGGTAATGATTCGGCGCGGTGGCCGTCAGGGTGAGGCTCTGGTCGTATGCGGCCTTGCTGGCATGTTGCAGGCTGAGGATCAGCGGCTCTATTGATGGTGGTTCGCGCTCAAGGGTAATCGTGCTGCCGTCAATGTCCAGCGTGGCGGTGATAGCGGTGTGTCCCATGTCGCGCTTTTGCGGCGAGAGGCCGGTTTTGTAGTAATCCGGCAGTACGGGCGCTTCTTTGCTGCTCACCGCAAGGTAGATGGTGTACATGCTGCCGCAGACGGTCGCGAGCGGGATGGCAATGATGAGCAGCAGGATGTGGTTTTTGTACCAGGGACGGTTGTCGGTATTCATTTGCTGAGGAATTTGCTGGTTTCGCGGTGAGCGGCGGCGGGGTTGTCGTCGGGGGTGACGATAAATTCGAGGTTCATATTGGTGCTGGTCAGGTTTTTACGCGGGACGTTGACGCGCAGCACGATTTCGGACACGGCTCCGGTATCAACGCTGAGGTGGGTTTTTCCATCAATTTCCGCACCAGCAATGCCGGCGACGCTGAGGGTATAGCGGCGCGGGTGCTCGGTTTTGTTGAGGATTTTCACGGTGTAGATGTTCTGAATGCGGCCACCGCTGATTTTGCGCGCCAGCACGTTACGGTCGCGCAAGATGTTTACATCGAGGTCGCTTTTGCCGGTAATGCTCAAGGCAAAGAGGAGGGCGGCAACGCAGAGTACGGCACCGTAAGCGAGGGTTTTCGGGCGCAGCAGACGCGTTTTCAGCCCAGCGAGGCGGTTGGTCGAGGTATAGCGGATGAGGCCGCGTGGCGCCTTGAGCTGATCCATCATGTTGTCACAGGCATCGATACAGGCGGCACAGGCGATGCATTCGAGTTGCAGGCCGTCACGGATGTCAATACCGGTCGGGCAGACTTGCACACACATGGTGCAATCCACACAGAAACCGAGCGTTTCAGGGTGCTCACGATCCTGTTTTTTCAGGCGACGACGCGGTTCGCCGCGTTTGGCGTCGTAGGCAATGATGAGGGTGTCGCGGTCAAACATTGCCCCCTGGAAACGGGCGTAGGGGCAGAGGTATTTGCAGAATTGTTCACGCACGATGCCCGCTTGCAGGTAGCAGAAGCCGCCGTAGAGGGCGACCCACAGATAGGCCTGCGGGTTAGCGCGCAGGGTGAAGAAGTCAGGGATAAGTTGGCGGATGGGGGTGAAATAACCGACGAAACCGATACCGGCAGCAAGCGCCACCCCTGCCCACAGGCTGTATTTGAGGATGCGTTTGCGCCCTTTTCTGCCACGCCACGGCTCGCGCGCAAGTTTGAGCTGCTCGGAACGGTTACCTTCGATTTTCTGCTCAATCCAAAGGAAAACTTCGGTGTAAACGGTGTGCGGACAGGCATAACCGCACCACACGCGCCCCAGGAGGGCGGTCGCAAAGAAAAGCAACAGCGCGAGGCCAAGCAGGATGAAGGTAAGCAGGATGAAATCTTGCGGCCAGATATTGAGGCCGAAGATATAGAAACGGCGATGCGGCATATCGAAGAAAATGGCCTGACGCCCGTTCCACTGGAAGAAGGGCAAGATGTGAAAGATGCCGAGTAGCACCAGCAGGGCGGTTTTGCGCAAGCTGGCAAAACGTCCCTTGACGGGACGCGGGCGGATTTTGACGTGTTTTTCGTAGAGGGTTTCCTCAGTTGTTGCGGTGCTCATGATGTTGCCTGCCGTTGTTTTTGTATATTTAAACGGCATTATAGTGGCGGACTGAGTGTTGGTCGTTGTTTTTGCGGCGTTTTTTTCCGATTTTTTTGTTCGGTTTTTTTACAGGGACAGGAAAGGGCAGGTATCCGCTTCATTAACGTCAGTTAATGACTTTTTACGGCACCTGTAATATTTCCCCTTCCTGTCGGCATGTGGTTTTTTTGCAACGTTTTCAGGGAGAAACTGCGTATTTTTAACCACAGTAACGCTTGCCACTGCTGCCGGACAGCGGACAGCCAAGGAATATGCAGTAAACACCGATTTTTGCATTCTCCACTGTTTTTATTTATGTTTTTGACGTTGGCACAGTTTACGCATTTATATAGATGTGACGGTAAGCTTAGGACAAGCGCACATTCTTTGGTCGAGAATGTTACGGTCACGACCTTGTGCAGGATGCATTGCGAGGAAGGGGCAAGACGCCTGAATGTGTGAGTTATTCCCCCCTGCTGTGGCAGGGGGATTTTTTTGCGCGTGTACAACAGGGTTGTTGCGTGGTTACAAATTGAGTGCTGTTTGCTATGAGCTAGCGGCTTCCCGCTGCCAAGCCAACCACACGCTTTCTACTGATCACGCCTAAACAAAAAAGGAAGGCTTACGCCTTCCTTTTTGCTTGTTGTGAACGGCTTATTGTTTCGCCGGTTCAGCAGGAGCTTTGGCCTCTTCGCCACCCGCCATCGGGCCCGGCGCTTTGACTTGCTCCATCAGGTCGTTGTTCCACTCGCCATCCACACGGATATGACCAGCGGCGCCAAGGTTGAACGCTTCGATCAGGTTGTGGTTAACGTAGGCATAGGTACCTGGCTGCTTGAAGGTATACATCGCAGCGCCTGCAGAACCTGCGGCGATAGACCAAGTTTCCAGATCTTGTGCCGGCGGGTCGGCGAGGTTGCCGCGTTCCCAAACATATTCACCGTGGCCGCCAATGATGTGCGGGTAGGTGTAGCGGTTCGCTTGTGAGTGGTAGAACATCACGGTTTCGCCGACTTTTGCGGTCATGGCATTGTCGCCAACCAACGAGCCTTTGCTTTCGCCGAAAACGATGTGGGTCGGGGTCAGGCTATCCATCACCACTTTGTCATCGGCAAAGGAGGCAGACGGGTTGTCATAGCGTTTGTAGTTGCCTTTTTCGTCTTTCGGAATGTAGAAATCCTGCTCGCCAACGTAGTAGGCCTTGTCGTAGGTCAGCTTGTTGCCGTTCTTGTCTTTGATGCCGTCTTTCGGAATGACGAGAATCGCGCCGTTCATGCCATGCACAACGTGCCACGGAATCATCGCGCCGCCCGGTGCACAGTGGTAGATGAACACGCCTGGCTTGGTTGCCTTAAAGCGCAGCACAACTTCCTGACCCGGTGCAACGTGAGTCAATTCACCTGCACCAAGGGCGCCGGTTGAGGCGTGGAAGTCAATATTGTGGATGAGCTGGTTCTTGGCATCGTTTTTCAGGGTGAGTTCGACGTAATCATCTTGGTGAACGACAATCATCGGACCCGGTACATGGCCATCAAACGCAAATGCCCACATGAACACGCCTGGCTCGACCTCGATTTCTTTTTCCTGGATGGTCATTTCCACTTCGACGATGCGCGGTTTAGCCGGTGCTTCGAGGGTGTGCTCTGGTACGCCAGGCGGGGCAACGAGTTTCTGCTTGACGCGTTCCAGCTTGTCGAGGCCTTCGGCTTGCACGCCGACTTTATAGCCTTCAATACCGCCGGTGTGCGGGGCGCCTTCTGCGGCATAGCTGAGAGGGGCAGCAGCCAGCATGGATGCTGCGACGGAGAGGGATAGCCAAGTTTTTCGCATAATGCGCTCCTGTTCTTGCTTGTTGTGGATAAAAAGTGAAATTTTTTTAAAATTGTAGAGAAGTATCGAAATGCAGCGATTGACCTGCGTCAATAAGCAGAAAATATAGCCACACCTGACAACCACGCGGTGTTCCATTAAGATTGCCGCCCCCAAAAATAGAAGGAGGAGCAAGGACATGCCCGATAAAACCCTCACCCTGCGCGAACGCCGCACCATCACCGCCTGCGATGCCGATGGCCTCATCACCCTGCTTGCCGCCGAGGAAAAAGCCCTGACCATGCTGCGCTACCTCGCCGAATGGCTACGTCAGGGTGGTGTGGCACAAGCCAACGACCGCCTGCTTACCTTCAACCGCGCCCTCGAAAAGCGCGACGCCCCGCGCGAACACATCGGCCGCGCCCTGCATCAGTGGCTGCAAGCGCTGCACGTCTATGCCAGCTTCGTCAACGTCGGCATCTTCGCGCGCACCGGCATCCTGCATGAAACCCGCATCCTGCTCTATGACCGTATCAATCCTTTGCCGGTTGACGAAAGCCAGCTGCAAGACGTACTCGACAGCGTCTTCAACGGCAGCAAAGACCTCGAATGGCTCGCGACCATCAGCCCGCTGCACTGGGTCGGCCTCTACACCCGCCTCAGCCCCGACGCCGAACAAAGCCGCCGCACCCGCCTGCTCATGCGCGACGAACTCACCTATGCGCTGGAAATGCTCGCCATCCGCCTCAGTGCCGAAGACCTTGCGCCTGACCTTATCCGTCTCGACAAACGCCTGCTCGACATCGATTCACCCTTCGTCTCGCTTGAACGCGAACTGGCACGACTCATCGACAACTGGCGCAGCGAGGCGGACAGCCGTCCCGATGCAGACACCCTCGCCCAAGCGGGCGTCCTCATCGACCAGGCGCGGCAACAACTGCACCACCTGAGCAGCCGTGCCGTCGCCTCCGGCAGCTCGCTCGCAACCGCACACCTATTAGAACGCCTCAAACAAAGCCTTGACCGCCTCGAAGCGCTGCTGGCCGTGCTCACCGCCGAAAGTAGCGAAAACGAAGCGCGGCGCTGGCTGGCGCTCATCAACCAGCTCATCGACAGCGGCCTGCGCCGCCGCAACATCCGCCACCTGTGGCGCAGCAGCGCCTACCTCCTCAGCCAGTCCATCACCCAGCACAAAAGCGCGCACGGCGAACACTACATCGCCCGTGACTGGCGCAGCCTTGGCCGCCTCTTCGCCAGCGCGGCGGGCGCGGGTGTCCTCATCGCCCTCATGGCCGGGCTGAAAATCTATCTTGGCACCCTCAACATCAGCTACAACACCTACATCCTGCTCTCCAGCCTGGACTACGGCATCGGCTTCGTCCTCATCTACCTCTGCCACTGCACCGTCGCCACCAAACAACCGGCGATGACAGCCGCACGCATGGCCGAAGCTGTAGAAAAAAGCAGCGGCGGACGGGCTGCAGCGCGGAAAATCGCCCAACTGCTCATCGACGTGAACCGCTCGCAGACCGCTGCCGTGCTCGGCAACATCACCATCGCCATGAGCGTCGCCGCGCTCATCAGCTGGACTTACGCCGCAAACAACGGCACCGCCCTGCTCAGTGCCAAAACCGCCGCCAAACAAATGCACGCCCTCAACCTGCCCGCCGCGCTCTTCTACGCCGCCATTGCTGCCGTGTGGCTCTTCTGCTCCGGTATCATCGCCGGCTACTACGACAACCGTGCCCAATACCTGCGCCTGCGCGAACGCCTGCGCGTCAACCCGCTACTGCGCCGCATCACCACGGCAAACATGCGCGCACGCATCGCCGACTTCATCCACGATCACCTGGGCGCGCTGGCCAGCAACTTCATCTTCGGCCTCCTGCTCGGCATCACCCCGTGGATCGGCAAAATCCTCGAACTGCCGCTGGACATCCGCCACATCGCCTTCTCCTCGGCAAACCTCGCCTACGCCGCCGCCAGCCAACCGCTTGGCTTTGGGGCCTTCATGCAGGGACTTATCGCCGTCATCGCCATCGGCCTCGTCAACCTCTGGGTCAGCTTCTACCTGGCGCTGCGCGTCGCCCTGCGCGCCCGCGACAGCCGCTTTCCCGAACTACGCCAGTTCTACGGCGTTCTCAAAGAAGAAATCCGCCGCGACCCGAAAAGCCTCATCTTCCCGGCAGAACGCAAAGGCGGATAAATGCGCTAAGCGGGATAAATACTGGCTCCGCGCTAGGCAGATCAATGGAACGATCATGTCTGCGGTAACATTGTTTTGAGCGCAGCAGCAAGGGCAGCGAGCACTGCCCCGCCTTGCCGCCATAAGGCAAAACCGCTAGCATAAACCCATCATTAACAGGCATTAACCGCACCGTCTCATGGCATATTCCTTCCGCCTCATCGCGTGGCACGCCGTCGCCCCGCGCCTGCATACCCCTGCCGACTGGCAGCAGTGGGCGGAACACCCGGAAAGCCTGGCCGACCTCCCTGAGCGCGCCCCAGACCTCACCCATATCCCCGCCCTGCAACGCCGCCGGCTCGCCCCCGCCGCACGCCTGATGACCGCCGCCCTGCAACCGCTTGCCGCCTACGGCCCCGCTCCGCTTATCTACATCTCGCACGACGGCGAAATCAACCGCAGCTTCGCCCTTTGGGACGAACTCATCCGTGCAGACACCCTCTCGCCGCTCTCCTTCGGCCTCTCCGTGCACAACGCGCTTCCTGGGCAATACTCCATCCTGCACGACGACACGAGCGAACAAACCGCCCTCTGTGCACGCGAAGCCTGCCTGGAAACCGCCGTCATTGAAGCCTGCGCCACCCTCGCCGATGGCGCGCCGCGAGTACGCATCGCCGTCGTCGAAAACCCGCCTGACGCTGCCCACCCGCTTGCAGGCAGCGCCCCCTTCCCCTTCGCCCTCGCCCTGCTGATCGCCCCCGGCGATAGCCACCGTCTGCACCGCAACACGACTGATGACTTATACCAATCCCAGAAAGCAGACTGGCAAGGTGGCGCGCCAATGCAGCCGGATAATTCCCTGGAATTGGCATCGCGCGAAAGCAAATACTGGACGGCCCTGGACTGGATACGCGCCGAAACCCGCCATGACGCCGCGCAAACCGTCACTTGCCAGAGCGTATGCTGGCAGTGGGAGCGCCTATGAACATGCTCAGCCGCACCCTGCGCCTCATCAGCACCCTCATCGCCTACCTCGCCTTTGGCCTGGTCGGTGCGAGCTTTGCCCTTATCCTGCCGTTTGCCCTGCGCCGCCTGCCCGAAGGACTTGCCGGCCAGCGCCGCGCCCGCCGCATCGTCGCCCGCATCTGGACAGGCTACCTCACTGCCATGCGCTGGGGCGGCATCTACCGCGTCACCTGGCATGGCCGCGAACGCCTTGGCCGCCCCGGCCAGCTCATCCTCGTCAACCACCCCTCGCTGATGGATGTGCTCTTCATGATCAGCGCCGTGCCGGAGGGCAACTGCGTTGTCAAAGCCTCACTGCTCACGAACCCCAGCATGCGCCCGGCCATCCGCGCCTGCGGCTACATCCCAAACGACGCCTCGCTTGAACTCATCGAAAAAACCGCCGCCGTGCTTGCCGAAGGCCAGACCCTCATCCTCTTCCCCGAAGGCACACGCACCGGCTACGACGGCATCATTCGCTTAAATCGCGGCGCCGTCTCCATCGGCCTGCGCGGCGCACGCGTCATCACCCCGGTCGTTATCCGCATGACGCCGCCCGGCCTCAAACGCGGCGACCCGTGGTACAAAATCCCGCCGCGCCCCTATCACTACGACATCCGCGTCGGCGACGACATTGATCCTGAGGACTACCTGCGGTGCAAACCGCTGCCACTCGCGGCGCGCCTCTTGAACGACGACCTCACCCGCTACTTCCAAAAGGAAACCACATGACAGACAACCTCAAACAACAGCTCAAAGCCCTCATCATCGACAAACTGGGGCTGGAAGACATCACCCCGGCCGACATCGGCGACGACACCGCGCTCTTCGCCGACGACGGCCTCGGCCTTGATTCTGTCGATGCTCTCGAACTCGGCCTCGCCATCCAGAAAGCCTACAACTTCCCGATGGAAAACGACGCCCAGACCCTGCGCGATCACTTCTACAGCGTCAACACCCTCGCCGCCTGGATCGAAACCAAACAAGGACAAGCCCATGCTGGATGAAGCCCAAATCTACGACATCCTGAAAACCACCCTGACCGAACTCTTCGAAATCGAGCCGGCGCGCATCCACAAAGATGCCAACCTCTACGAAGACCTCGAAATCGACAGCATTGACGCCATTGACCTCATCGACCACGTCAAACGCAAGACCGGCTACCGCCTCGTCGCCGAAGACTTCCGCCATGTGCGCACCATCGGCGATGTCATTGCCGCCGTGTTGCGCAAACAAGAGCAGGACAACCCATAAATCGCCTCATCCGCCCCGCCATCTGGCTGCTCACCCTCGCCTACCCGTGGCTGTGGTATTACGGTCACGGCGCGCGCGCCCTTGCCCTCCTCATGGCCGCTGCCTGGCTGCTGCGCGCCATACTTGCGCCGCGTCGCACCGTCCGCCTCGGCGCACTGGCGCTCGCCGCCTACTTCACCGCCACCACCTTGCTTGACAACAAAAACGCGCTGACCCTCTACCCGCTCATCATCAACATCACCCTGCTCATCGCCTTCACCGCCAGCCTTATCCACCCGCCGAGCGCCATCGAGCGCCTCGCCCGCCTGCAACACCCCGACCTACCGCCGGCAGGCGTCGCCTACACCCGCCGCGTCACACAAATCTGGTGCGGTTTCTTCATCCTGAACGGCGGTATCATCGCCACCCTCAGCCTCATCGGCGCCGAACGCGCCTGGGCGCTCTACACCGGCGTCATCTCCTACATCTTCATGGGCCTCCTCCTCGCCGGCGAATGGCTCTACCGCCGCTACCGACTCAAAACATGAACACCATCCTCACCGAAGCCCTCGCCCGCAGCCCGCATGGTGCAGCCATCTGCGCTGCCGCCTGCGCCCTCGCCTCACGCCTCCGCCAGCCGCAACGCCTCGCCTGCGAGAGCCCGCTTACCCTTGCCGCTGCCCTCATCGCCTGCGCCATCGCCGGCAAGCCCGCCGAACTCCTGCCACGCGACGACGGTGCGCCCGACACCCTGCGCGACAGCGACATCCCGCTGACGTCCGCCGCCCACAGCGCGCCCCCCCTGCCACCCTTGCACGACATCCCCCTCACCCTCTCCACCTCCGGTACCACCGGCACCGGCAGCTGCGTCCCCAAAACCCTCGGCGCCATGCTGCGCGAAAGCGCGGCCCTGCTCACCCTGCCGCACTGGCCCCGCAGCGCCACCGCCCTCGGCAGCGTCCACCCGCAGCATCTCTACGGCCTCACCTTCCGCACCATCCACAGCCTCCTCGCCGGTTGGCACATCGACCCTGCCCAGCACCGCTACCCCGAACTGCTGCTTGACGCCAGCCGTCGCAGTGCCACTCCGCAAGTCTGGATCAGCACCCCGGCACTGCTGCACACCCTCGTCGCCGGACACGACCTTACCCCGTGGCGCGGCCGCGTTGCCTGCATTACCAGCGCGGGCGGCGCGCTCGACCCCGCCGTTGCTGCCGCCCTGCGCGCCCAACTCGGCTGTACCGTGCTCGACATCTACGGCAGCACCGAAAGCGGCGTCATCAGCATCGACGACGGCACAGGCCGCCGCCCGCTGCCCGGCGTTACCACCCGTCGCGACCCCGACGGCGCGCTACACGTCAAAAGCCCGTGGACCCACGGCTGGATTGCCACCGGCGACCTTGTGGACGAAACGCACAACCTCCTCGGCAGAAGCGACCGCATCATCAAACGCGGCGACAAACGTATCGCCCTGAACGCCCTCGAACACAGCCTGAACAGCGATCCGACCATCGCCGACAGCCACTGTGCCCTGCACCCCGACAGCGGCCACCTCTGCGCCTGGATCGCCCTCAGCGACGACGGCATCCGCGCCTGGCGCGACGAAGGCCGCCCTGCCCTGCTCGCCCGCTGGCGCGCCCTGCTCCTGCAACAGCACGACCGCCTCGCCGTGCCGCGCCATATCCGCGTCACCGACCGCCTGCCGCGCAACAGCCAGGGCAAAATCGCCCGCGCCGACTGGGAACACGCCCTGCGCGAACCCATCCTTGCCCCCGCCTGGCAGCCGGGCGAAACCGACGGCGACACCCACACCTACCGCGCCCGCGTCCCGCTCGACCTGCACTACTGCAAAGGACACTTCGACCGGATCGCCCTCGTACCGGGCGTGGTGCAATGCCGCTGGGCGCTGGCGCTGGCCGCTCGCGACCTCGGCCTTACCGCTACCATCAGCGCCATCGAACAACTCAAATACCAACAATTCCTGCGCCCCTACGACCTCCTGACCCTCACCCTGCGCTACGACGCTGCCAGAGGCAAACTGCACTTCACCTGCGACAACGGTCACGGCAAATGCGCCTCCGGCCGCATCGTGTACCGCCTGAACGACACCCCTGCCTGATGGCATTCCATGCGCACGACGACGCCACGACAGAAGGGAAAAACGTAGAGACGGTGCCCGCAACGTCTCAAAAAATAAACAGTGTGATTACCCCGCCCGCCGCCCGCACTCGCCGCCAGCGGCAGAAACCGCTACGATTGCGCCATACCAATCGCCATAATTCCTGCCATGCCCCGCTATCAGCTCGACAGTATTCGTTGCCACGCCTTTGGGCAATACCCCATTACCATACGGTGCCAAGACGGACACATCATCACGACGACTGCCCTTGTGGTACATCATCCACAAAGCCGGATTGATACGGTCAATTTCAGCACGGACGCTATCGGCACCACGATCATGCAGGATTATCTTGATTGTAAAGCCCTCGTTGCCGCCATCATGGCCTTCCACCGCGCCCAAAAGTTATGAAACCTTATACCCCGAACCTCAACACCCCCCCGCAGCCGTGGCTGGGGCGGCCGCGCCTATCAGCACTGGCTGGACGAATTGCCCTTTCTCAACGCCGCCATCTACACTGTTATCCTCATCCACCTGCTCACCACCTGCCCCCGCCATGCACCCCATCGCCCTCATTCCCCATTACAACCACGGCGGCACCCTCGCCGCCGTTACCGCCGCCCTGCGCGCGCTCGACCTGCCCGTCCTCATCGTTGATGACGGCTCAAGCGCTGCCGATCTGGCCGCCGCGCAAGCCCTCGCTGCCGGTAATCCCGCCGTCCACCTCCTCGCCCGCGCCAAAAACGGCGGCAAAGGCGCCGCCGTCAAGGACGGTATCCGCTGGGCGGCGGCGCACGGCTATAGCCACGCCTTGCAGGTGGACGCCGACGGCCAGCACGACCTCGCCGACGTCACCCGCTTCCTTGCCGCCGGACGCACCAACCCGCAGGCGCTCGTCTGCGGCCGCCCCGCCTACGGCGACGATGCACCGAAAAGCCGTCTTTACGGGCGCAAAATCACCAACTTCTGGCTGTGGGTTAACACCGGCAGCCGCGCTATCCACGACGGTATGTGCGGCTACCGCCTCTATCCCGTGGCCAGCACCGCTGCCCTCCTGCAACGGCACCGCTGCGGCGACCGCATGGATTTCGACATCGAGATCCTCGTTCACCACTACCGCCACGGCACACCGCTCGTCTGGCTCGATACCCATGTCCGCTACCAGGCGGACGGTATCTCGCATTTCCACCTCTGGCGCGACAATCTGCGCATCAGCGCCATGCACGCCCGCCTCTTTTTCAGCGGTATCCTGTGGCGGCTGCAAAAGCTATGGCACAAAGCATGAACGACAACCACTGGGCCGCGCAGCACGAGCGCGGCAACCCGCTCGCCCTGTGGCTGACCACGCAAATCGTGCGCCATTTCCCCGCTTGTCTGCTGCCGCTTGCCGTCGCCGTCATCAGCGGCTACTACTACGGCACCAGCCCGCGTGCGCGGCGCAACATCGCCCGCTACCAGCGCCGCCTCGTCGCCAGCACCCCCGGCCTGCACCTGCCGCGATTTGCTGCCTACCGGCAAATCCGCAGCTTCGCCGAAGCGATTGCCGACCGCTTCGCCGTGTGGCAACGCCGCCTCACCTACCGCGACCTCACCGTCTCCGACCCGGACAACATCTACCACCGCATGGATCACCCCGCCGCCGGGGCGCGCGGTGAAATCCTGCTGTGCAGCCACCACGGCAACATGGAAATCTGCCGCGCGCTGGTCGCCCATCACCAACATTTCGCGCTGAACATCCTCGTCCACAACAAGCACGCGCCCGCCTACAACCGCGCCCTGCAAAAAGCGGGCGCCGACGACATCCGCATGATTCAGGTAAGCGAACTCGACGCCGCCATCATGCTCGAACTGCAACAGCGCGTGGAGCGCGGCGAATGGCTGGCAATCGCCGCCGACCGCGTGCCGCTGCGCGGCGAAAAGACCGTGCGCGTCCCCTTCCTCGGCGACGATGCTGTCTTCGCGCAGGGGCCGTGGCTGCTCGCCGGACTGCTGCACACCCGCCTCAACACCCTCTTCTGCCGCAAAGAGCATGGCCGCTACCACCTGCATCTCGCCAACTTCGCCACAAGCATCACCTGGCAGAAAAGCGCCCGTCACGCTGTCATCCGCGACGCTGCCGCGCGCTACGCCCGCCTGCTCGAAGACGAATGCCGCCGCGCACCGCTGCAATGGTTCAACTTCTACGACTTCTGGAACGACGATGAAAAATGCCCGCCTCATCCTTGAATACCCGCACCAAATCCCTTTCTTCGACGTGGACAGCATGCATATCGTCTGGCACGGCCACTACATCAAATACCTCGAACTGGCGCGCTGCGCCTGGCTCGACCGCCTGGATTACGGCTACGCGCAAATGGCGGCAGCAGGCTACGGCTGGCCCGTCGCCCAACTCAACCTCAAATACATCCGCCCGGCGCGCTTCAGCCACCACATCACCATCCGCACCGGCCTGCGTGAATACGAAAGCTGCCTGAAACTCGACTACACCATCCATGACCGCGACAGCGGCGAATTGCTCACCAAAGCGTCCACCATGCAAATCGCAGTGCGCCTTGATAACGGCGAAACCCAGTACCAAACCCCCGCTGACTGGCAGGCCCGCATTCACGCGGCGCTGGCGCGTGAGGCAGCGGACGGACAATGGTAGAAAACGGGCGCATTCCGCCATAGCCATTTCCAATAGGACCGAAACCAGGCGGCGCGCCGAAGGGCGTACAGATAAGTACGCGAGACAAGCCAACACTGTATTGGTTCTCTGGGGAACGGCTATAAAATGCGCACTCCGCAAACACGACACCCAAGACCGATGAAACACAAAAACCAACTGGCGCTAGCCGCCTGGAACCTGCAAGTCCTCAGCGACGACTACCGCGTCGCCGCCTTCCTCACCGCCCACGAGGGCGGCGACATTCACGCCCAGGTGCGCGCCCTGCTGGAACGGCTCGCCCAGGGACAAAACGCACAAGAACAAGCCGCCGCCCTGTACGACCGCCTGATTGACTACCTTTGGTATGACAGTGCCGACGATAACGGCGAACAAGGTGCGCTCGAACTGCTCTCCGCCGTGGAAATCCTCTGCCGCGATATCCTCTATGGCGGCGACCGTGCCCTGCGCCGCGCCGAACAGGCGCTGGACTACCGCCTCGACTACCTCAATGAAAGCACAACCGACGGCGACGACAATCCCTACCCGGTCATCATCCGCGAATTACGCGAACAGCGTAACGGCCTTGCCAAAGCTGCCAGCAGCGGCAAAGCCCCACGCCCGACGAGCGGCGGGCGGGAAAGCCTGCTGGCACTGGTAGCAATTGCTCCGCCGGCTGCCTGACAGATACAGCGGCGGTTCAATTCCCGCCGCTTGCCTGATTGAGGGCTGAAGCCGCCCTATGCCGCTGTGTGGCGGCGAGCATATAAAAACCCGCTGGGAGGCGGGTCTTTTTATGCCTGCGTGTCAGCGTTTTTTGGTCCGGGGAGCGGCTTTATTAGCCTTCGCCGGCGTCGTGTCCTTGGCGACATCAGGCGCCGTCACGCCGTATTCGTGCAGACCGCCGCCCATGGCGATGTAGAGGTCCACGTTGTTGGTCAGCATTTGCAGCTCGGTGGCGAGTAGCCCCTGGTCGCTTGCATAGCTTTCCCGCTGTGCATCGAGGCGGTCCAGCGCGGTACTGATGCCCGCTTCAAAGCGCAGGTTTTCCAAACGCAGGCGGTCGGAAACGGCTCTGTTGCCGCGTTGTTGGGCTTCGTATTGTTCCGCCAGCGTTTGCCGCGCGGTGAGCGCGTCGGCAATTTCGTAGAAGGCGGTTTGCACGGTCTTCTGGTAGGTCTCAACGAGGATTTTTTGCTGGGCTTCGCTGATTGTCACGGCGCGGTTGAGCTTGCCTCGGTTGAAGATGGGGATGTTGATGCTGGGGGTGAAGTTCCAGCTGAGATTCGGCGCTTTGATGAGGCTGTCAAGTTCGGTACTGCCGAAGCCGAGGCTGCCGGTGAGCGCGATGCTGGGGTAGAGTGCCGCACGTGCTGCGCCAATGTCGCCGTTCGCCGCTTTGATTTTGTATTCAGCTTCGCGGATGTCCGGGCGGTGTTGCAGCGCGGCGGACGGGATGCCGGATGGCAGGCGGATGTCAGCGAACTGGTTGCGCAAATCGCCCGCCGGCGGCAGCTGGATTTGGCTGACGGGCTTGCCGACGAGTTTCGACAGGGCATTCAGCGCCTGCTGGTGGCTGCGTTCGGCTTCGCTGTAACTGCTGCGCGCGCTTTCGATTTGCGCTTCGACACCGCGCAGGTCGCCCGCCGTCATCAGCCCGGCATCGAATTGCAGTTTGGAGAGGCGATAGGTTTCCTGGCGGCTTTGCAGCACGTCTTTGGCGAGTGCCATTTGTGCTTCGCTGATGCGGGTCTGGTAGTAGGTTTTGGCGACCGCGCCGATGATGCTCAGTTGTGCGGCATCGCGGGCTTCGCGGGTGGCGAGGTAGGTTTGCAGGGCTTTTTCGTTCAGCGATTTGACCCGTCCGTAGAGGTCGAGTTCGTAGGCGCTGGTGGCAAGTCCCACGGTCCAGGTTTCGCCAATGCGCGCCTGGCCGGTGCCGGTGAGGTCAGCCGGGGTGCGGCTGCGCGCGCGCGCGCCCTGGGCGTTCACCGAAGGCAGGTAGTCGGTGCGCTGGATGCCGTACTGGGCTTCGGCGATTTCTATGCTGAGTGCGGCGTTTTTCAGGTCGTGATTGTGCGCCAGCGCTTCGCTGATGAGTTGTTGCAGCTGCGGGTCGCGGAAGTATTCGCGCCAGCCGAGGGTGTCGGCGGTGGGAGCGGCAGCATTGTCCTGTTCGCTGATGGCGACTTCCATCCAGCTTTGCGGCAGGGCGACGTCGGGCTGTTCGTAGTTGGGAGCGAGGGAGCAGCCCGCCAGCCACAAGGCCAGCGGGATGGGTTTTAGCAGGTGTTTCATGGTGCAATCCTTGTTCATCAGTAGGGCTGGTCTTCGCGGGTGGCGTATTTGTCGTGCACGCCGAGTTTGCCCGGGAAGAGTTTGCGGACGAGGACGAAGAAGATGGGGATCATGACGAGGCCGAGGAAGGTGCCGATGCTCATCCCCCAGAAGACGCTGGTGCCGATGGCGCGCTGGCTCGCCGAGCTGGCACCGCTGGCGAAGTAGAGCGGGACGACGCCGAGGATGAAGGCGAGCGAGGTCATCACGATGGGGCGGAAGCGCAGGTGCGCCGCTTGTAATGCCGCCTGAATACGGGTTTTGCCGCCTTCTTGCAGGTCTTTGGCGAACTCAATGATGAGGATGGCGTTTTTCACGGTCAGGCCGATGATGGTGATGAGGCCGACTTTGAGGTACACGTCGTTGGCAAAGAGTTCGGCGTTTTGTCCGGCCATCACGGTATTGAACCAGTTGCGACCGAAGATACCGCCGGTGGCACCGAGGACGCCGAGCGGCACGACGAGGATAACGGCAAACGGAATGGACCAGCTTTCGTACAGCGCTGCGAGGCAGAGGAAGACGGCGAGCAGGCTGAAGCCGAGGACGTACATTTGCTGATCACCTGCGCGTTGTTCTTCCAGTGCCAGCCCCGTCCATTCGAGGGCGAAGCCGGGTGGCAGGGCTTTGGTCAGCTCAACCATGGTGTTCATGGCGTCGCCGGAGCTTTGTCCCTGGGCAGCGGAGCCGGAGAGTTGCATCGCCGGGTAGCCGTTGTAGCGGGTCGCCTGCATCTGCCCCTGTTCCCAAGTGAAGTTGGCAATGGCACCCAGCGGAACCTGTCCCCCCTTGGTGTTGGGGATGTCCAGCGATTTCAGCCCTTCTTCCTGCATCCGCGTCCCGGCATCGGCCTGCACGGTCACGCGTTGCAGGCGGCCGTTGTTGGGGAAGTCATTGATGTAGGCGGAGCCGAAGTTGGTGCCGAGGATATTGGCGATGCTGCTGATGGTAACGTTCTGCGCGTAGGCGGCGTCACGGTTGATGTCGATGCGCAGTTGCGGCGCATCTTCCAGGCCACTGGGACGGATTTGTCCGATCATGTCTTTTTTCTGCATCGCCATACCCATCAGCTGGTTACGCGCAGCAAGCAGTGCGGCGTGTCCCTGTCCGCCACGGTCTTCCAGCATCAAATCAAAGCCGCTGGATGTACCAAGCGAAGGAATCGCGGGCGGGCTGAGGGCGAAGATGGTGGCGTCCCGAATACCCATGAAGCCGCCCATCAGCTTGCCGGAAATGGCAGAAGCGGACTGATCGGGGCGGGGGCGCTCTTTCCAGTCTTTGAGGATGATAAAGGACATCCCCATGTTTTGCCCTGAGCCACTGAAGCTGAAGCCCTGCACAGCAAACATATTCTTGATTTCCGGAATACCTTTGGCGACGTTCTCCATCTCTTTGAGCTTCTCGATGGTGCGCTCGGCGGTGGCGCCGGTCGGCAGTTGCAGGCTGGCGATGACGAAGCCCTGGTCTTCGTTCGGGAGGAACGAAGTGGGCAGGCGCAGGAAGAGGAAAGCGGCGCCGACGCCAACGCCCAGATAGATGACAAACATCAGGTAGCTGATACGGATGCACTTGGCCACGGTCGCTTCATAGGCATGGGTGGCAGCTTTGACTGCGCGGTTGAACCAGCCGAAGAAACCGCGTTTTTCGTGGTGATCATCACGCACGGGTTTGAGCATGGTGGCGCAGAGGGCCGGGGTGAGGGTCAACGCCAGGAAGCCGGAGAAGCCGATAGAGCCGGCCATGACCAGCGAGAACTGGCGGTAGATGGCACCGGTCGAGCCGGACATGAAAGCCATCGGCAGGAAAACGACAATGTTGACCAGGGTGATGCCGACGATGGCGCCGGAAATCTGCCCCATGCTTTTGCGCGTCGCCTGATAGGGAGTGAGTTTTTCTTCCGCCATGAGGCGTTCGACATTTTCCACCACCACGATGGCGTCATCCACCACAATCCCGATGACAAGCACCATCGCAAACATGGTGAGCACGTTGATGGATAGCCCCAGCGGCGCCATCAAGGCTACCGCTCCCATCAGGGAAATCGGCACGACAATGGCGGGGATGAGGGTGTAGCGGAAGTTTTGCAGGAAGAGGAACATGACGATGAAGACCAGCACCATCGCTTCCATCAGGGTGTGCAGCACTTGTTCGATCGAGAGGCTGACGAAGAGCGAGGTGTCATACGGTGCTGACCAGCTCATGCCTTCCGGGAAGTATTGTTGCAGTTCCGCCATGCGTGCTTTGACCGCTTTCGCTACCGCCACCGCGTTACCGCTGTTTGACAGTTGCACGGCCATACCGGTAGTGGATTCACCGTTCAGGCGGGCAGACGCCATATAGGATTCCTGACCAAGTTCAACACGGGCGACATCTTTCAGGCGCACGGTAGCGCCGCCTTCGGTGCTTTTCAGGACGATGTTTTCAAATTCGGCGACGTTGCGCAGTTGGCCGGGGACGTTGATGACTGCCGAAAAACTTTGTCCTGGTAAAGCGGGCAGCGAGCCAAGGCTGCCGGTCGGGATGGAGCGGTTTTGCGCGGCAATCGCGGCGGATACATCGGCGGCAGAGAGGTTATAGCCGCGCAGCTTTTCCGGATTGAGCCAGATGCGCATCGAGGTTTCCGCGCCGAAGAGGCGGACGCCGCCAACACCGTCGATCCGTTGCAGTTCCGGGATGATATTGCGCTGGGCGTAGTCGCTCATTTCGCGCACGGTCAGGCTGGAATTATCGCTGCGTTGCAGGGCGACTACCATGAGGAAGTTGGCACTTTGTTTGCCGACGGTGATGCCGTTTTGCGTCACTGTACCGGGCAGGCGGGATGTTACCTGCGACACGGCGTTTTGCACGTTAACCTGGGCAATGTCTTCATCGGTGCCGGAGACGAAGGTCAGCGACAGCGAGCCGCTGCCGCTGGCATCGGCGGTGGCTTCCATGTAGTCGAGGCCGTCAATGCCGTTCATCTCGCGTTCCATGATGGAGAGCACGGATTCTTCAATTTCGGCGGCACTCGCACCCGGATAGCGGATACTAACAGTGATTTTCGGCGCACTGACGTTCGGATACTGCTCAACCGGCAGGCGTTGCAGGGCAAGCAGGCCGGCGATAACGATAAATATCGCGACAACCCAGGCGAAAACGGGGCGGTTAATGAAAAACTTGGACATATTCCCCCCGTTACTGCGCGGCCGGTTTTTCGCCTACCGGCGTGGCGGGCTTGGCCTCAGGTTTGCCGTCGGCGGCTTGCTGCGTGGCTGGCTGGCTGGCGGCAGGCTGCTGCGGCAGCGGTTTGCCGTCATCACCGTAGATGATCGGGGTGATGTGGGTCGCGCCCGCCATCAGTTGCGACAGGGTATCGACCATCACCATTTCATTCGGTTTCAGGCCCTCGCCAATAATCCACTGATTCTTGCGTTCACCGATAACTTTCACCTCGCGCGAGGCAAAAGAGCCGTCTTCGGCCACGACGCGCAGTGTGTCTTTCGCGCCTCGCGTTACCGCACTTTGCGGCACGACATAAACATTTTGCAGTTGGCTTTGCGGAATATCGGCGCGCACATACAGCCCGGGTAATAATTCACCGTCGGGGTTGGGGACTTCGGCACGCAGCAAGAGTTCGCCGGTGCCGGGATCAACCGTCTGATCGGCGAAGAGCAGGCGGCCTTTGTGCGGATAAGGCGTGCCGTCATCAAACGTAATCTGCACGGAAAAATCCACGCCCTTCATCGCGCCGGACTGAAATTCCTTCTTGATACGGCGCAAGTCGGCGGCAGTCTGGGTGATGTTGACGTACATCGGGTCAAGCTGCTGAATCTTGGCCATGCTCACTGTGCCATTCGGCGACACCAGCGAACCTTCGGACACATTGGACTTGCCAATCACACCGGAAATCGGCGCCATCACCTTGGCGTACTGCACATTGATTTCCGCCTGCTTGATGCCTGCTTCCGCCGCCATGATATTGGCGGAAGCCACCTTGACCTCGGCTAACGCCTGATCATAAGTCTGACGCGACACGGCCTTTTCCTTGACCAGCGGGGCGTAGCGGTTGGCTGTGCTTTGCGCCAATGCCTTGTTCGCCTCGGCTTGCGCCAGTTGCGCTTTGGCCGCTTGCAAATTGGCGAGATAAACTGCGTCATCAATCTGATAGAGCTGCTGCCCGGCGCGCACCATCGCGCCTTCTTCAAAGAGACGCTTCTGCACGATGCCGCTCACCTGCGGCTGGATTACCGCCTCACGCGAGGCTTCGAGGCGAGCCGGCAGGTTCTTCGTCTGCACCACTGTCTGCGGCTTGACGATAATCACCCCCGCTTGTGGCGGCTTCTGCTCTCCGCCGCCCGGTCCCTGTTGCGCCAGCGCGGATTGCAGGCTGGCGGCGACAGCGACAGCAGCAAGCGCGTGTTTCAAACGAATCTCCATAAGTTCCTCCGGTAAAAGTTTAAAAACGGCGTCAACATGGCAGCGCCATTAAGAAAAAGCAAGCGGCGTATTATATACAAGCCTGTATGTAAAACCAGCAAGCTTGGCTATACTGCGCGGCTGGCATCCACCACACCACCACTCCCATGCGCCGGACCAAAAGCGAAGCAGAGCAAACCCGTAACTCCATTCTTGACGCCGCCCTGACCCTCTTCGACGAACAGGGCTACACCCAGACCACCCTGAGCAGCATCGCCCGCCAGGCTGGGGTGACGCGCGGAGCGATTTACTGGCATTTTGAAAACAAAGACGAAATCCTCATTGCCCTCGCCCAGGCACAATTCCACGACCTGATGCAGCAGAACGCCGATGCCGTGCGCAGACCGAACAGCTGGGAGACCATCTGCGACAACCTCATCATCTTCTTCCAAACCCTCATCCACCATCCCGCCCGCCTGCGCTTCTTCCGCGTCTTCAACCAGCACGGCTGCACCCAGCCGCTCGCCCAGCTACACCGCGACTACAAACTCATCTGGCAGCAGCAATGCCGCGAAATCGTCGAACGCGGCAAAGCCGAAGGCCGTTTCCGCACTGACACCGATCCCGACTACCTCTTTTTCCACATGGGTGTCATCTTCAGGGGTCTGGTGGAAATGTGCCTCGAAGAGCCCGACAACCCCTCGCTTGCCGCCTACATCGAACGTGCCCTGAAAAATACCACCGCCATGCTGCAAACCCTGTGAACCTCACGCCGCCCATGAGGAAGCGTGTTAAAATAAAAGCGTGGAAACAGCAAAAAGCCACACCCAGCAACCCAACAGGAGAACGTCATGCGCTACAAAAAAGTACTACTTGTCACCGACCTGCGTGAAGACAGCGACATCGTTGCCAGCCGTGCCAAATGCATGCTGGACAGCCCTGATGCCAAACTGCGCGTCCTGCACGTTATGGAAGAAACCGTCCTCACCGCCGGCTACGAAATCGTCCCCATCATTCCGCTGAACAACAACGAAGACGAAATCATCTCCGGCGCGCGCGCCAAAATGCAGGAACTCCTGGCGCGGCACAACATCATCGCCGACGACGCCCACGTCGAAACCGCCCTCTCCACCCGGCGCGGCATCCTTGATTACTGCAACAAAACCAAACCCGACCTCATCGTCATCGGTCGCCACGTCCGTACCGGCCTTGCTTCGTTATTGGGCGCAACCGCCGACGACATCCTGCCCGGCGTCAACTGCGACGTCCTCGTCGTCAAACTCGGCGAACCCGTATGAGCCAACCCCCTAACGTCCAACTGTGCGCCGACATTAACCTGTCGGCGCTTTCATCATTACTGGGCGAATACGGCCTGAAAGTCGAACTGCTGCCCGAGGATGCCGACATTCCCGGCAGCTACTGGGGTGCGCCGGAAGCCGGCCTCGTCAAAGACACCCTCTACATCCGCCCCGACACCCCCACCCATTCTGCCCTGCACGAAGCCGGCCACTGGATCTGCATGGACGACGCGCGCCGTGCCAACCTGCACACCGATGCCGGCGGCACCGTGCTGGAAGAATGCGCGGTGAACTACCTGCAAATCCTGCTCGCCGAAGCCCTGCCCGACGTCGGCCGCGCGCAAATGCTCGCTGACATGACCGCCTGGGGCTACAACTACCGCGAAGGCAGCGTGTACGCCTGGCTCGACGGTGACGCCATTGATGCCATCCGCTGGCTACAAGAACACCACCTCATCGACGCGGCGCGGCAAAGAATTACCCAACCTTAAACCGCACAGTAACGCCGATTGTGGCATACTGCGCGCCGTTTTTTCACCAATCTTCCCAAGGAGAGAACGACATGACAAACCAAAAAATCCTGCTGGCCGCCGCACTCGGTGCCGTTATCGGCAGCGCGCAAGCCATTGAACTCAAGACCGACGCCGACAAAGTCGGCTACGCCATCGGCGTGGACATGGGCAGCACCGTCAAAGACATCGGCGGGCAAAACATCAACATCGACGCCCTTGTTGCCGGTCTGAAAGACGCTTACGACGGCAAAGAGCCGGCGATGAGCGCCGAAGACATGGACAAAACCATGAAAACCTTCGCTGAAGCCCGCATGAAAGACATGCAGGCCCAATACGAAAAAGAAATCGCCGCCAATGCCGAAGCGGGCAAAAAATTCCTCGATGAAAACGGCAAGAAAGATGGCGTGAAAACCACCAAGAGCGGCCTGCAATACAAAGTCGAAAAAGAAGGCAAAGGTGCCAAACCGACCGACAAAGACAGCGTCACCGTGCACTACGAAGGCCGCCTGCTCGATGGTACCGTCTTCGACAGCTCGCTGGAACGCAAAGAACCCGTCACCTTCAGCGTGACCGACGTTATTCCTGGCTGGGTCGAAGGCCTGCAACTGATGACCGAAGGCAGCAAATACACCTTCTACATCCCCTCCAACCTCGCCTATGGCGAAACCGGTGCCCCGCCGACCATCCCGCCGAATGCCGTCCTCACCTTCGACGTCGAATTGCTGAAAGTTGGCGCCGCTGATGCCAAAGCGACAGCTGAAGAAGGCAAGCCTGCGGAAGAAAAGAAAGACGAAGCGAAAAAATAACCCGCTTCCGGCACATAAAAAACGGCATCCACGGATGCCGTTTTTTTATACCCACAGGGTGCGGTCAGGACGTCATCACGCCGCTGCCAGCGCCTGCTGCAAATCGGCGAGCAGGTCGTCGATATGTTCGATGCCAATCGAGAGGCGCACCATATCGGCGCTGACGCCAGCTGCGGCCAGTTCATGCTCGCCCAGCTGGCGGTGTGTCGTGCTGGCGGGATGGGTGGCGAGCGATTTCGCATCGCCGATGTTGACCAGACGGGTGAAGAGTTGCAACGCATCAATAAAGCGTCCGCCCGCTGCGCTGCCACCCCGGATACCGAAACTGAGCAGACCGGATGCCTGCCCGTGGAAATCGCGCATGATCAGATGTTTGTACGGACTGTCGTCCAGCCCTGGATATTTCACCCAAGCGACCTGCGGATGATTTTGCAGAAAACGGGCCACCTGCAAGGCGTTGCTGCTGTGCCGTTCCATGCGCAGCACCAGCGTTTCCAGGCCCTGCAAAATCAGGAAGGCGTTGAACGGGCTGATGGCGGCTCCCATGTTGCGCAGCGGGGCGACACGGGCACGGGCGATGTAGGCGGCAGCGCCGAAATGTTCGCGGTAATTCACGCCGTGATATGAAGGGTCAGGCGTATTCAGAATGGCGAAGCGCGGGTCAGCCGACCAGTCGAAGCGACCACCATCGATAATCGCGCCGCCCAGCGATGTGCCATGCCCACCGATATATTTCGTCAACGATTCGACCACGATATCCGCGCCCAGCGCCAGCGGGCGACACAAGGCAGGCGAAGCGACTGTGTTGTCCACGACCAGCGGCAGGCCCTGCGCGTGCGTGGCAGCGGACAGCGCCGGGATATCGACCACATTCACCGCCGGGTTGCCGATGCTTTCGCAATAAACCAGCTTGCTGCGCCCATCCGCGAGCGCAGCTATTTCTTCGGGATGCTCGGGGTCAAAGAAACGCACGTCAATGCCCTGACGCGGCAGGGCGTGCGCGAACAGGTTGAAGGTACCGCCATAGAGCGTTTTCGCGGCGAGGATATTGTCGCCCGCCTCGGCAATGGTCTGTATCGCATAGGTCACCGCCGCCATGCCGCTCGCCACTACCAGCGCGCCGATGCCACCCTCGACGGCGGCAAGCCGCTGTTCCAGCACATCGGTGGTGGGGTTCATGATGCGGGTGTAGATATTGCCCGGCACGTTCAGATTGAAAAGGTCGGCACCATGCTGCGTGTCGTCGAAGGCGTAGCTGGTGGTCTGATAGACCGGCACGGCAGCGGCTTTGGTGGTCGGGTCGGGCTGATAACCGGCGTGGATGGCCAGGGTTTCGAGGTGCATAGACGGCTCCTGTTGCGAGGGATGTTAAGTAGCGGGAATGTACGCGTCCGGCTGGGGCAAGTCAAAAGGGAGCGCATGGCAGGAGGAAAAAGCCCGCCAAGCGGCGTCATTACTGGCTCCACCAAGCAGCGTTGTTACTGGGCCCGTCAAGCGGCGTAAATGCTGGACCCACCAAGCGGCGTCGTTACTGGGCCCGCCAAGCAGCGTAAATACTGGCATCGCCAAGCGGCGTCATGACTGGCCCGCCAAGCGGCGTCATGACTGGCCCCGCCAAGCGGCGTCATGACTGGCCCCGCCAAGCGGCGTCATTACTGGGCCCACCAAGCGGCGTCGTTACTGGGCCCGCCAAGCGGCGTCGTTACTGGGCCCGTCAAGCGGCGTCGTTACTGGGCCCGTCAAGCGGCGTCGTTACTGGGCCCGCCAAGCGGCGTCATTACTGGGCCCACCAAGCGGCGTGGTTGCCGGGTTTGTGAGATATGGAAAAACCGCCCCGGAGGGCGGTTCTTAGTGGGTTGTTAAGCGGTTGCTTACTGGATGTTGATGGTTTGTGCCGCCTGACGGGCGTGTTCTTCCGGGCGGTACATGTTTTCCAGGGTCGCGCCAGGGGCATGCCAGGTGCCGGCGCCGGTCGTTCTGCCGTAGATGGTGTAGCTGAACGGTTGCGGTTTGCCGTAGGCGGTGAAGGCGGCGATGTGGCGGTCGTCGCGGTTTTCCCGGTACTGGTAGCGCATGGTGTTATCGTCTTCACCATCCCCGTCGGCGTCGTTCGGGTTATCGCGCAGGGCGCTCAGTTTGATGCCTGCCGGAACGGGGTAGGTGTAGATGAGGTCGCTCTGGCTGCCGCTGTTATCCGCAAGTTTCGGGGTGAAGGTCGCGGTGATGCTGATGTCGGTGTTGTTCGGCAGTTTGGCCGGTTCCAGCACAGTGCCGTTTGCATCTTCGTAGCGCAGGGTGATTTCCCAGCCGTTGTTGTCCGCTTTGTCCGCAGGCGGGGTGTGCAGGTCTTGTGCATCCAGCCACAGGGCGTCTTTGCCCGGGTTGGTGATGCGCACCGCGCCGTTGTATTCGCCTTTTTCGAGGTCGGCGAGGGTCGCTTTTTTGCCGTTGATTTCGATCGGGGTGTCAGCGGCAAGTTTGGGCGCGAGGACGGCGAGACGCACCAGCCAGGCGAGTTCCTGGGTGCTGTGGTAGCGGTCGTGCGCGAGCGCGGCGGCGAGTTTGTCGCGTTCGATGTCGCGCAGGCGGCTGATGGTTTTTTGGGTTTGCTGCGGGTCGTTGCTGATGTTTTGCCACAGGATTTCGAGTTGTTTCAGGCGAACGAGGTTGTGCGCGGCAAGGCTGGTCGTGCTGCTATAGCCGTAGGTCTTGGCGTCGTCTTCGCTGCTGCCACCGGCCAGGCGTTCGCTCGCGGTCTGGTATTCGCCGAGCAGGGCGAGGGCGGTCGCGATGTCGAGGCTGTCGCTGAGGCTGAGTTTGTCGCCCGCTTCGCGGTGGTAACGCAGGAGGTTGCCGCGTATGGGTTCTTCGGCATACGCCAGGGTGTAGTAGGCGTAGCTGTCTTCATGCGCGGTTTCGGGGCGGTAGCTGCCGTCGTTGCCGCTGCGCAATTGTCCGAGCAGGCGGGTGAGTTGTGACGGGTTCAGCAGTTCCTGGCGTTTTTGCAGCTGGATGAGGGCTTCGCCGATGTAGGCGGTGAGCCAGCGGTTTTCTTTGCCGTAGCCCCACAGGCTGTAGCTGCCGTCCCAGTGTGCAAGGTTGGCCAGGCGGTTTTCAGCGGCGTGGATGGCGTCACGGTCGGCTTTTTCGGCCCCGATGAGTCCCCACAGTTTGCCGGTAGTTTGTTCGCTGCAGCCCAGCGGGTAGTCGGCAAGTTGTTGCTGGTACGGCGTCGGGTTGTAGGGGATGCCGCTGTTCAGGCTGAGGCGGGCGTCACGCAGGTCGGCGTATTCGAGGGTAGCGCCGCCATCCAGGCGTTGATACTGGGTGCGCACTTGCGGCAGGGCAGCTGCACGGATGGGGATGCGCCGTTCGAGACTCTGGGTGTTGTCTCCGCTGATTTCTGCTTTGATGTGGGCATCGCCGCTGGCGGTAACGCGGTAGGGGTATTTGAGGGTGACGGTTTGGTCGGGCTCAAGGGTGGTTTCCGGGATGGCTTCGCCCGCGAGTTCGAGGTTGTCGGTACTCAGGTTGATTTTGAGGTTCTGCGCTTTGTCGGTGGTGTTGTGCAGGCGCAGGGTGAAGACGCCGCTGTCGTCCGCACTCAGGTAGCGCGGGGTGTGCAGTTCGGCGACGACCGGCGCTTTGATGATGGCGGTTTCTTCGGCGGTGCCGGTTTTGTCCGCGTTGTAGGCGGCAGCCATGATGCGCAGGCGGCCGTTGTAGTGCGGCACGGGCATGGTGTAGTTCACGTTGCCGTCGGCATCGACTTTGAGCGGGCCACTCCAGGCGCTGATGAGGTCGATATCGAGGTCGGGCAGGTCGGCAAGGGCCGCACGCTCGCTGGCGGCAGCACCGTCAGCACCACTGCGCAGGGCGGCCAGGCGGGCGTCAGTCTGGCGGATGATGCTGCCGAAGGTGTCGTAGAGGGCGAGGGTGGGTTGTTTTTTGCCGAAGAAGGCTTCAAGCGGGTCGGTGAAGCTCGGCGCGGCGATTTGGTAGAGGCCGTCGTCAATGATGGCGAGGTTGACCCAGGTGTTGTCGCCCGCTTCGGGGACGTGGACGCCGACGGTGTAGGGTTGTTCTGGCTGCGGGTTTTCCGGCAGTTTGAGTTGCGGCACGAGGCGGCGGTCGGCCAGGTCGGCGCCGACCCAGTAGAGGCCGACGGCGCGACGGTTGTGGTCGTTGGCGTTGTCGTTCCAGGCGTTCGCCAGCAGCCAGACGCCTTGTTCCCAGTTGTCTTGCCACGGGATCTGGATTTGGCCTTTGCCGTTTTTGAGTTCGAGTTCGTGGTTTTCAGCGATGGTGTCACGGCTGGCGACTTTGACGGTGGCTTTGCCGTCAAACGGCGCTTGGACGTTGACGGTGAGGGTGTCGCCTTTTTTGTAGGTCGGCTGGTTGGTGGCGAGGGTGATGGTCGCCGGGCTGTTCTGGTTGGGGTCGCCGTACCAGCCGCGCGCGATTTCGAGGCTGGCGGCGCTGGCCGGGGTTTTGCCGCGCACTTCGAGGACGTAGATGCCGTCGCCGTCAAAGGGCAGGTCCAGGTTGGCCGGGGTTTTGCCGTCGGTGTTGATGCTGCCTTTTTTCAGCGGTTCGCGGCTGTCGTTGTTTTCGTATTTCCACTCGCCTTCGCTGTTGTACCAGTACCAGTTGCGTTCGACGCGGTAGAGCGTCCATTCTAGGGTGTCGGCTTGTTGGGCGCCTTTGTCGTCGATAGCGGCGATTTGTGCGCCGTTTTCGCCCGCTTTGAGGGCAATGTAGGGAGCGGTACGCGGCAGCGGCGCGGTTTGGTTGGCGCTGATGGTGCTGCCGTCCGGCGCGGTGAGGCGGACTTCGGCGTAGAGGGCTTGCGGGCGGGTGCCGGCGGGGCGGTCCAGTGCCCCGATGGTGATACGGCGTTTGCCGTCTTTGTCGGTGTCGCCGTTTTCGATTTTCTGCTTATTGCCACTGAGCTCGGCTTCGTCGTGACGACCGATCTGCCAGCCTGTCCATTCGTCGTGGGTTTTCGCGAAGTCGTCGTTGGTGATGTTCCATTGGCCGTCGGTCAGGAGGTTGGCGGCAGGCGCCCCGTAGAGCCAGTCGGCGCTGTAATCGAGTTCGGCTTTGTTTTCTTCGGCTTTGACGGCGAGTTTGTTTTCGATTTGTTGCGGGACGATGCTATCCACGAGGTAGGTTTCGTCCACAACGATGGTGCCGCCTTTGCCGAGGCTGATGCGGATGTTCCAGTTACCCAGGCGCGCAGTGGCGGGGATTTCGGCGCTGTAGCGGTAGGCACCGCTGGCGTCGGCTTCCAGCAGCTGGCTGTGCACGAGGGTGCCGTCCGGACGGTAGATGTCCAGCCACAGCGGGGTGTCGCTGAAGGCTTTGCCGTCCGGGGTTTTGAAGAGCCACAGGGCGTTGATGGTGTCTTTCGGGCGGTAAGCGCCGCGATCGTGCCAGGTCCAGTGGTCGAGGGTCGGATTGGCTTGCTTGTCGCCATTCGCGCCTTTGTCCGAGAGGTCGATGCCCTGCCCGGCAACGCGCAAGTAGGCGAGGTGGTGTTCTTTTTGGCTGATGATGTGGCTGGGGGCGTCTGCGTCTTCGCCGCTGGTTTGCGCACGGGTGAAGCGGGCGATGCCCTGGCCGTCGGTTTCGGCTTCGCCGAGGATGCGGTTGTTTTGCGCGTAGAGGGTGACTTTCTGATGGGCGACAGGGGCACTGGTCTTCAGGTCGCGCAGTTCGGCAAGGATGCCGTCGCGGGTCTGATAGGCGGTCAGCCCCTGGTCGGTGACGGTGAAGCCGAGCAGGGCGCTCTGGTAGCTGTCTTCGTCGCGCACGCTGAGGACGTACACGCCTGCACGGGCATCGTCCCCCGCCATGTCTTTGAAAGCGAGGCGGCTCTGCGTGATGGCGTTGCGCTCGCTTTTTTCCGGTTCAAAGCTGCCTTGCCAGATAAGGCTGGCGTTGTCGTTAAGGTCGTATTTTTCGAAACTGTCGGGGTTATCGATCGCATTGTGCGCGTCACCGGCGAGGTTATTGCCAGGAATTTGCCACAGTTCAACGTTAATTTTGCCGCCGGTATTCGCGGTTTCAATGGTCAGCGCGGCGTCCGGGGTGAGTTCGAGGGTTTTGCCACGGGTGGCGAAGCGCACCAGCGGCGCGCGGTCGCCGGTGTCGACGGTACGCTCAATCGCCATGCCGAGTTCCATGTGGTTCTGGGCGGCGAGTTTGGGATCGATTTTGAAGGTGTATTCGGTCTGCCACTGGCCGGTATAGCAGAGTTTATCGCCAGCATAGCGGCCTTCGCCTTCGGGCGCGGGGGTGACGCTGATGTACTGTTTCCAGTTTTGCAGCGGCTCGGCGAGGACGGGGTTATTGAATTCAAGGCAGATACGCGGTTTGTCCTGGTTGTTGTCGCTGTCAATGCTGCTCAGGTTGAAGGCAAAACGCTCACGCAGATAGGAATATTGTTTGCGCTGTTCTTCGCTGTACTGGCCGCTCAGTTTGTCGAGAGCAGCGATGGCAAAGGGGATGCTGTCGCTGTCGTCGCGCATGATGGTTTCGTAGAGGGCGAGGGTGTCGTCAATATAGGCGCTTTGCGAGCCACGCACATCAGGCGAAGCAGCAAGCAGGGCGCGGTAGGCGGTTTCCTGGGTGTTGTCGCCATACGCACTATACGCGCTGCGATCGATAAGTTTACCCAGTAACTCCGCCCGGTTTTGCAGGCGGGCATAACTCTTGATCTCAGGCGCGCCTTTTTTTACTTTGCTGTATTTGGCACTGGCCAACCAGGCGCGGATGTCATCATTGGCGAGTTTGGCGACAGGACCGCTGCCTTTTTGCAGATACTGGTCAATATCAGCTTCGGCTTTGGTACGGGCGGCAGCGAGGGTTTTATCGTCCCAGCGTGGTGCGGCATGGGCGGTGAAAACGAGGGCAGCGGCAATGGCGGCAGCGAGGTGGTTTTTGAAGTTCATGGGGCATCCCGTTGGGTGTGTGGAAATTGGTGTGAATTTTAGCAAATCCGCATTGATTTTTCGGGATACATTGCAAGGAAACCGCCCCGCTTGAAGCCTGCTAGACTATCGGCAAATCATCATTTGCGCCCCGTAACATCCCGTGAACACCCTGCCCCTGCCTGACCTCAACGACACTCTTACTACTTACCAGCAATGGCTGCGTCCACTGGTGGACGACAAGACCTACCACAACAGCGAAAAAGCCCTCGCCGATTTCCGCCACCTCGAAGCCCCCAAACTGCAACGCCTGCTTGAACAGCGGGCGGCCATTGCTGCGCCTGATTCTTGGCTCATCGACTACTGGCGCAACCTGCGCCTTGCCAACCGGGGCAGCCTGCCGCTTGCCGGCAACCAGACCATGAAAATCGAATGGAAAGCGCCACAAAGCGGGCTGAAGCGCGTCTCCCATTTCGTCCATGCCCTTGCACGGGTACACCGCGACTATATCGGCGGCGGCCTCAAATGCGACGATGACACCTGCCGCGAGCAATGGCGCATCCTGCTCGGTGCCTGCCGCCGCCCGATGCCGGAGTGCGACCAGTACCTTTTCAACGAAGACGAAAGCCCCGCCCGCCACATCAACATCCTCTACAAAGGGCGCGGCTGGACGATGGACATCCTTGACGGCCAAGGCGGTATCGCGAGCCCGGCGCAAATCGAAAATACCCTCTACCGCCTCATCCACGACGACGCGGAAGCCCCTGATCTGCCCTTTGCCGCGCCAAGCGTCTTCCCGAACGAACAGGTACGCGAAATCCGCGCCCAGCTCAACAGCCGTAGCGAAAATGCCGCCATCTGGCAGAGCATCGAAAAATCCCTCTTTATCCTGAGCCTCGACGATGCGCACATCATCGATGACGAAGACGCGCTGAACGACGCCGCCTTTTCCGACGGCAGCGCCTTCTGGGCCTACAAACCGCTCAACTACCGCTGCAACCTCATTGATGACCGCTATTTCCTGCACAGCGAAAGCAGCTGGATTGACGCCGCCACCCTTGCCGACATCCTCGCGCTTGCGCAAAAAAACCAGCACGACGGCAAAATCCAGCGCAAAAACACCCTGCCGGACGACCTCAACCTCGCCCCGCTGGATTGGCAAATCGACAAACACGAAACCAAAGAACAGGACAGCGGCACCTACAAACTCATCAAAGAAGCGCTGGCTGAATACCGCCACCACGCCGAAAGTTACACCACCGGCATCTACGACCTCTACCTCAACGACCAGGAACAACACCTGCTCAAGCACAACGACCCCGACGCGCTGATGCAAATCGCCTTGCAATACGCCCAATACAAAGTGCACAAAACCATACGCAGCAGCCGCGAAAACATCGACATGCGCCACTACACCAACGGGCGCAAATGCTACATGCAGACCGTCACCGCCACCTCAAAAGCTGCTGCCACCGCTATCTACAGCCTTGCCGATGGCAGCAGCATCTTGCCGCTTATCGAGGCATACAACGAAGAACACCTGATGCGCAAAGCGCACTGCCTGCACGGCGAAGACGTGTACGGCCACCTGCTCGGCCTGGAAAGCATCGCACGCGAACAGAAGCAGGACATTCCCGCCTTCTTCACCGACCCTGGCTACCTCACCCTCACGCAAAACTACATCTCGACCATCAGCCTCGGCTGCCACGGTATCCTCAGCTACATCGCCTTCACTGCCGGCAGAGCGGAAAACATCGCCATCAACTACACCTACAACCGCAACAACATCAACCTCGTCCTCACCCATCCGCGCAACCGCACGCGGGAAATGCAGAAATTCGCCACGGCGGTGCAGGCGGGCATCAAACAACTGCTGCGTATCCTGGCGCTGAGTGAGCCGCAGGATGAAGTGTAGAGCCGGGTTTTATAACCGTTTCAACCAGGGCTGCGATAAAGCGGCGAGCCGAAGGCAGTACAACGAGTACGGCGATGTTCGCCAACACAGTATCCGTTCTCGTTGAAACGGCTTATCCCGCTTGGCGACGTATTGAACGTAAGGTGGGGGCTTTAGCCCACTATTTTTATTGCCAATTACCCTCTACACGTGACGAAAAAGCCCTCCTCGTAAATGCTGGGAGCCCTCAAGTATCGTGGCTGCTGGGTTGACGCCAAGCGGCGGGATTACGGACTTCGCTTCAAGCGGCGTGGTTACGGGCTTCGCGCAAAAAAATCAGCCGCAGGTCGGCGGATTTTTTTGATTTCGCTAAGGCAAAAGCGTCGGCTTTTGGTATTGGCGTCAGTTTCGCGACGTAAGCAAACGTGAGTGGCAAAAGCCAGTGTTTGTCCTGCTTGGCGGTCTTTGATATATCGTAAAGCGCGAGGACAACGAGTTACCCTTCTAAGAACGTGTTCATAGTCTTCGTAGCAGGACTCCCAAGAAAGCCAAAGCTACC
>ERZ772971.167-NODE-167-length-42426-cov-6.195204_pt1 | contig 42426 bp, 39 predicted proteins | sample MGYA00511943_ERZ772971 | MGnify/ENA primary metagenome ERZ772971 (study PRJEB29015, sample SAMEA2737929) | human oral metagenome | biome: human oral; feature: human-associated habitat; material: dental | place: China | collected 2144 ... | reverse complement strand
TGATGGAACTACACGTAAAAGGGTGGGTCGCTAATTGCGACCCACCCTTTTACGTGTAGTTCCTTCGCCAAGACTGTCCAAGAAGCGAGCAATAGCGAAGCTGATTGGGAACAGTCTATGGCGCGTCTGCAATTTGATTGTGTCCTCCTCCAGGACTGCCCAAGAAACAAGAACAATGTGCGAAGTTGAGCGGTACAAGCTAAGGTATACAATCTTCGTAATCTAAAGAGAGAAGTTATATTTAAAGTTTTTAAGTTATATTTAGTATTGAAAAAATCGTCTACATTGATTTCTTATAAAAACGATATGTATTGGATTAAGTGTATATGTATGATAAATTATTTGTATGTTGCGGGTTTAGGGTATTTGAATTGATAACCGTTCTATATTTTATAACTAAATGAACTAAACATAATTGATTAAATTGGCACTTATCAAACTATAAGCCTTCCATCATCTGGCTTTTGTGGAAAATGATAATGAAATATTTGAAGTTGTGGAGGAGGTGTAAAATATGGGGTTTTGGATATTTATGTTCATCATCACATTATTAATACCTGCTGAGTTATTATTAACTTGGCATTTATGCCCGAAGCTCAAAACGATTAATAATGCAAGTGGATATAGAACGAAGCAGTCTATGAAAAATCAAGATACATGGGATTTTGCACAAAAATATTGTGCAAGAATGTCGATATATATGTTTTTTCCATCGTTGATATTGACAATTGCAATTATGCCTACAGTGATTAATAAGTCAATTGATAGAATAGGGTGGATAGGACTTGGTATTACAATAATTCAAATGATAAGTTTTGTTGTTATTATATTATCTACTGAAAAAGCTTTAAAGAATACTTTTGATGAAAGTGGAAACAGAGTGTAAAGAACTGCCTACTTAAAGGTAGAGATAAATTCCAGTTTTGTTTAAATTATCGAACAGTATAAAAGATAATGCACATGACTTTGAGGAGAGGATGGGGCGGATAAAAACTTGAACACATATTGAGACTCTAAAAGAAGGCATTGATGTATTCAAAAGACAGATGGTAAAGGTGCTACGTATTTATCATCAGATAGGATCTGTTACAGATACGGTGCACCAACTTGGTTATCACAGCAGGGAACATCTGTACGCATGGATTCGTAACGAGGGAAAAACAAAAGGAGACAGAACAGTTATGGATACATACAAATTTTATTATGATGAGTCTGAACACAGTAGAAAAATCAACTATAATACCGTAACTGCTACAAATTATTATGACAATTTTGTCACTGTTATAGTTGGTTGGTCTAAAGAAAAAGAAAAAGAAGCTTTCAATAAATATAAGGATTTTGAAAGTAAATATGCAGACCGTAAAGATAAAAACGGAGAATTAAAAAGTACAACCTTGAAGCAAAAGAAGTTTGAATGTGGATTTGCTTCGCTCGATAAAGCCAACATACAGTTTATGATGGACTTCTTAGCCATTTTCGATGAAAGTACCAAGTTGTATTTTTCTGTTGCGAGTAAGATAGAATATTTGGTTTTGCAACTTTTTGAAGGCTATCAGAATAACTTAATTATAAATGCAGATGCAGTTAAGTATTCCATTACAAAAGCTCTTGTTACTTATCGTCCTCAGAATGTTATCAAAAGTATTTACGATAATCCAGAAGAATTTGTAGATGAATTGAAAAGATTTTTTAGAGAACGAATTGAATTTAACCGCTCAAATATAAGTCTTAAAGAGCTTGAGAATGAAGCCTTTGAAAATTTACTGTATATATTGGACGATATTTCAGCTATTCCAAAATTGCAATGGGATTATCATATGCCATTTGACGGTTTTGCGAAATATTTGCAGGAAGAACAGATTAATAATTACTCCTTAGTTTTAGATAAAGAGGGAGAGCAGAACGAAGCCAGCAGGACAATGCAAGCTGCAGTTGTAATGGGACTGTCTAATGTGACAGAGAAAAATTCAAAAGATAGTTATGGCTTGCGTATGGCAGATATGATGGTGGGAATTATTTCAAAGCTGTTAAAATCCTTGTGTGATGAATTACACTATCATTCCTTTGCTGAGGGAACGGAGAAAAGGCTGCTAAATGCAAAATGGTTTCAGCTTAATGAAACTCAACTGGAATTATATAAAAAATTATATAAGATAATTTGTGAATGGGATAATGCTTGGTATAAGGCTTATGCAGGAATTTATTCCGATGACTTAGTGTGTTTTATAGGACTACTTGGCTATATGTCTCATTTTGAAAATTCAGAATATATTGTTAATGAGAAACTCAAGGCATACGGTGAATATTATAATGGATATGTTTGTCAGCAGTTATTTGATTATTTTAAACTCAGGTGAAATAAATTACCTATAGACTTTATTGATTAGAATTTTAATGATTCTGTGCTTATAGAGATACTAAATTATTTTGAAACACGAGATGATAAGCGAATAGAATAAAGTGTTGCAGATGAGACTGCAATACCAACTATCTTTGAATATATTTTGGGAATTATATATGGCATAAAGTAAGTGAAAGACAATGGAATATCTTGGACTTCATGAAGTTATAATTAGAAGCTAATTTATTGCCTAAGACACATGTAGCTGGAAGTTATGCAGATATTATATATGAATATTAAGCATACACCTATTATCTTAAACATTCGCTATTATTTGTAGCAACTCTTGTATGCGGAAACAATCAAAGAAAAATAGAGATGGAGCCTGTTTAAAGACATTTAGGAGATATTGCAGAATTAGGTTTAATAATCCGTTCGATTACAGTTTGTTTGTCAGCACATACTTAGATAAAAATGTGATTTCAGATTTTAGGTATAGAAAAATAATCCTATATACCAGAGATGAAGAAACTATTACAGGCATGAAGATTATTTCAATGGATACAGATTCTTTGAAGAAGATTATTGAAAATAAGGTCAAGTATAAGTATCTGTATGAAGTATTTGATAAATATCATGAAATGCCATTAGAGACGGTAGATTGGCATGACGGAATGATAAGAGAGGCTACTGGAGAGTATAAGTCTTAATTACAATAAAAGGAAAAGTATAATGAATGATGTAATTGAAAGAAAAATTGGAGAAAGTATTATATTAGAAATTCATAATCTAGGTGATGAATTAAAGGATAAAATAAAAGAGCAATTGGTTGAAATTTGTCATGGAGAATATGCTCTTGTTTCAGGACTCAATTATCATTCATTTAATGAAACTGTAAAAGAATTGGTAAATCATAGAATTCCAAGTAATATAAATAGAAAAGTAGGAGTGATAGGTGAGTTATTGTTAAATGTGCTGATTAGAGAATTTACTGATATTAAAATAGTTTCACCATTTTTTAATTTAGAAGAAAGAAATGTAAAAAAGGGTTTTGATATTATTGCTGTTGATCCTAATAAAGATTTATGGATTATAGAATCAAAAGCGGGAGAATTAGGTAAACTAAAAACTTCTACTGAAAAGGTACGAGAAAGAATCAATACTGCTAAAAGAGATTTAGATACACGACTGAATATGCACAATTCACAATTATGGTTAAATGCAGTGAATAGCGTTAGGAGTGCATTGGATGATACTAGTGAAAAAAATACTATAGTTAATATACTTAATAAAAATAGCAACTCATGTTTAAGCAACGATAAAAATGTTATTTTAGGTGGTACTGTGTTTTGCATATTTAATTCTACAATAGATTCAATAGAACTAAGAAAACTGTACAATTCGATATTAAGCTCTAATAAATTTTCAAAATTGAAATTAATTGCAATACAAAAACAAACATATCAAGCAATAATAGATTTTTTAGTGACATTAGTATAGGAGGTTTGAAGTGGATAAATTAACATTGAGGAAGCTTTATAACACTGAATTTCCAGAACTATATAAAAAGTTACAGATAGGTATAGAGTTATCAGATGAAGAACTAGAAAAAATATTATCTATAGGGATTTTTTTGACTGGATTGGATAATAAAAATCTACAAAGATTAGGATACAGATTATTTTTATTGTATAGCAAAATAACAGATGATTATAAACCGCTATACGAATTAAGTTTGAATAAAGGGCTTATCCCCATATCAAAATTTATAGAAAACAATCTAAATTATTCAGAGAGATATGGGAATATCTATACTGAAATAAATAGTATAGAGAGTGATGAATTTAAATGGAATAATTCGTATCAAACAATAGGGCAGTTTGAATTATTTAAGGAAGCTACAGAATCAAAATTAAAATCGCAGATTATTGTGGCTCCAACATCGTATGGGAAAACGGAATTGATATTATCATTTATTGAACACACTAAATTTAAAAAAATATGTATCATTTCTCCTACAAAATCTCTTTTGGTGCAAACGAAGAAAAGGATTATAAATAAATTTGGATATAGGAAAATAATAACATATCCAGAAATGTATAGTGATAAAGATAATGAAATAATTGCTGTGTTAACTCAAGAAAGACTGTTGAGATTGCTACAGAATAACCCAAATTTGAAATTTGATTTATTAGTTATTGATGAAGCACATAATATATTAGATGAATTTTCAGATGAAAATAGACGCAGTGTGATCTTGGCTTCTGTTATTATTATTTGCAAAAAAAGAAACGAAAACCTTGTTTGCAAATATTTGACGCCATTCTTAAGATCTAAAGAAAGTTTAAAGATTGAATGTCTCCCGAATGTTGATGAATGGTATAGTGTTGTTGAAAATGTTAAGTCAGAAATGTTTTATTTTTACGATTTGGAGAACAATAAGAAAGTTTTATTAGATCAATATTCTACGATGAAGGACAAGCTGATTGATTTACAGGTCAATGAATTAGGAGACGACGCAGATGTTGTTATTACAAATTGTGATAACAAAAATATAATATATTTAAACAGTCCTAAAAAGCTTGAAAATTTTGCGTTTAAACTATTTTCTAAACTCCCTGAAAGACAAATGCTTAGACTTAATAAAGCTGCTAGTGATTTGAGGGAATATGTACACGAGGATTATAAATTAGCTGATTATATTGAAAAAGGAGTTATTTATCATCATGGTTCAATACCAGAGCCAATAAGGTATTTTATAGAGGACTTATATGTTGATTTACCAGAAATAAAAATGCTTATTGCTAATTCTACATTACTTGAAGGAGTAAATATTCCTGCAACAAAGATGTTTATATTAGATCCTTGGAGAGGGAATAGTTATTTATCGCCATCGTCTTTTAAAAATTTAATTGGAAGGGTATGTAGATTTGGAGAGATTTTTAATAATAGCACTGGAGATTTAAAATACTTGTTGCCAGAAATTCATATTGTTAAAGGCGGATATTGTAGACAAAATTTTAAAGTAGAAAATTTTGTCAAAGGACGAAAAATATTAGTTGAAGATTATGATAAAATTGTTGATGATATAAAAAATCCACTGTTAGTTAATTCTGATTCTGATGAAGTTAAAAAGAAAAAGGCAGAAGAAATTCTAGAAAATATTTCTCATAGCGATGTTATAACAGACAATAACTCAAATAAGGCAAAAACAAAAGTTGGGCAGTTATGTTTTGAAAATAATATTAATATATTCAGTATACTTGAAATAGAGAAGCAAATAGATAATGAGATAGAAAACATAAATATAGCTCAAAGTATAGACACAGTTTTCAATATAATAGATCATTTATTTTTTTCTAAAATAAATGATAGTAACGGAGAATACAATAATTTAAAGCGTTTGAGAGAACATGAAGCACAAAGTTTTTACAAAATGCTAATTAACTGGAGAATAATGGGATTTACCATGAAAGTAATGACAGATGAGGTGGTTGGATATTGGAATACACTTAGAGAAGAACAATCAAGAATTGTTTATGTTGGCAAATGGGGGGATAAAACCAGAGGTGGACATAGAGAATATTGGACTGATATTACAGAAAAAGATGAATATGAGAAGGTTAATTTAGCTATCGTAAGATTAAAAGAGGAATATGATTTTATAGACAATGAAATAGTAAAATATATAGAAGTACTATATTCTTTAGAACTTATCGAAGAGTCCCTTTATCTAAAAATAAAATACGGAACAGATGATAAAACTAAAATTGCGTTATTAAACTGTGGCATTAGTAGTATTCTTTCAAAATTGTTGCAAGAAAAATATTCGGATATGTTTGAGGCTGATATAGGTAATAGTACTGTGACTTTTTCTAAAAATTTGATTTCTGAAATGTTAAAAAATAGTGAAAATGGTATATTTATTTCAGAGGTAAAAATGAATGCTAAAGAATAAATTGGAGTTCCATGCTTGCAAAAAAATCGGATAAACAGAAATAAACTGGATAATAAGACTAGATCCGATAACAAAAACCTTGATTATATGCCATTTATACAAAAGGATATTAATGGACATATTGAGATGGAATGATGGATACACACAGAAAGCACGCTCCGAAAGGAGCGTTCAATTAGGGATTTATGGAAATCATGTTTAATTGATAACCTTTAAGGGGTTATAGGACAAAACGTGTTGGTCACTAATCCCAATAATTCTGAAATTCAGATGACTTATGCAGCTCTCCCCAGACCACCGCATCTCCCCATGTAGGGATAGATGAAGTGCGTTTATCCAACTCTGAAATCTTATGGTATAAAGCTGCAATACTTTTATCAGTTGGCATTACTTTTAATAGGGGTCATCAAAGTTTTTTAGGGTTTGCCAAAGTTTGTTAGGGGCGAATTTTAGGGTCTGGTTTTAGGGTCTTACGAAATGTAAATGGATTGGGCAGTTTGCCCAATCCATTTTGCATGGGAAAACATCATTGGTTTAATAATTAGCCTTTGTAAATTGGATTTTTACGAGTAGCAAAAAGGAATCGATTTTTCATATGTTCGAAGTTTCGAAATCCTCTACCTAGTCGTTTTAGGTCTTTTACTTTGCGATTTAAAGATTCAATTGGACCGTTAGAAAGACGACTGTTATATATACCGTCTGGTCCGAGCCTATCCACCATTATGAATGAGTTAATAATGGGATTCTTGTATTTTCGTAATAAATTCCCGAATTGAACGAATATGTGATATTCACTACTGCAGTATTTGTGTATTAGGGAATCTATTTCTTCAGCAGCTTTTAAGGGGTTACCAGCATTTCTAGAATTAAATCTTACGTACTCTTCTTTTAAATCTCTGAAGTCTTTGATATATGGATGAAGATCGAGAAATTTTTCCTCATAACCAAAAGTGTTTATGAAATACCGAAAGTGACTGTCTTTTCAGAAGTTAAATATTTACAATATATTGCGTGAGGATAATTATATTAATATAATTAAACAAATATATTATATAAAAACTTTCATGTGATTAAGGAGAAAGAACAAACGGAGATTAACGATGGCTGTTCCAAATGTAAAAACCAAAAGTATTAATGATGCGTTAGAGTATATTGATCAGCATGGTATTCCACACAATAATCAAAGTACTGGATATGATCTTATAAACGATGAAGGAAAGAGGTATCCCCCTAAATATGTAATTGCAGTAGCTAAGTACCTTGAAGGACAAACACCAGATATTACTACTTTAGGATGTGGATCGCGTACTGCAAGAGCATTTTTAAAGAAACTGGGCTTTATGATTGCGCCAAAAAACAAAACAAATAAAAACATGAATTCAAAAGATAAAGTTGCTTTGACTAAAATGTATTCAGGATGGCTTCTAAAATCTAAGAATATAGTATTTAGAGGGGCACCGGGTACGGGGAAAACATATCTTTCTAAGCAAATAGCCGCAGACATAATAAGTGGTGGTTACACAGACAAATGGGCTGATTTAACCGAGGCGCAGAGGAGACAAGTCGAGTTTGTCCAATTCCATCCAAGTTATGATTATTCAGATTTCGTTGAAGGTTTAAGACCTAAAATGAACGAAGATGGAAGCATGGGGTTTGAGCTACAAGACGGTATATTTAAAAGTTTTGTAGATAGAGCAAGACGAAACTTTGAGGATTCTCAGAAGCCTAAAGAGGTAAGGGAGAAAGAAATATCTTCAAACACCGCACTTGAGGAATTCTTCGCAGATATTGAGTTTGGAGAAGATGAATTTAAAACTATTAAAGGTAACAAGTTTACTATCACCAATATGGATGATAAGCATATTTATCTTGCAATACCAGGAAATGAAACAGTAAATAAGCTAAGCTTGAATATCGATGAATTACGAAAGATGCTCGAGTCTGGATTCGGATTCAATAAAGTAAGCGATATTACGAAGTTTTTCGGTAAGCAATTCGGCACGCAGAACTACTCATACGATTTTGCTCTATTTAAAGCCATCAAAGAAGCAGGGAAGACTAACCGAAAGACAAAAGTCGAAGAAGAACCATTAAAAAAATACATCTTCATTATCGATGAAATCAACCGCGGAGAGATTTCAAAGATCCTCGGTGAGTTATTCTTTGCAATCGATCCAGGATACCGTGGACAGGCTGGGGAAGTAGCAACTCAATACTCAAATATGCACGTTAACCCAGATGAGAAGTTCTACATACCTGAGAATGTATATATCATAGGCACTATGAATGATATCGATAGGTCCGTAGATAGCTTCGATTTTGCGATGCGAAGAAGATTTAGGTTTGTTGAGATTGGGGCTAAATCAACGCAAAAAATGCTCGATACACTTTCGGATACTAATATTAGAACTGAAGCAAAAAAAAGAATGGATGAATTAAATGAAGCGATTAAAAATACTGAGGGATTAAATGAAGACTATCAGATAGGTGCTTCGTATTTTCTTAATCTCAAAGATATGGACTTTAACCAGCTGTGGGAAGACTTCCTTGCCCCTTTATTACAAGAATATGTGCGTGGCCTATATGATGAAAAGGGAATCATGCAGAGGTTCGCTAGTGTTTATGGATATTCTGCCTTAGATGAAGGTGTTACAGATGAATCCAATGAAAATTAAGGATAATGAATCTCGTGAAAAAGAGAAATTCTATCAAGTAAAATCCATAGCCTCGTGCGTTTCCGACAAGACACTTGAGCAGCTTGAACGAGAAGGTGTGTTCGTATTCCCCGAGATAATCAAGGATGCGGAAGACATAACCAAGAATCAGATGATTCTACAAAGCTGTAATGATATGTACTGCACGGGAAATGTCATGGGATTTCTTGGCTCGAGCGATGAACGTCTTATCATAGAGTCGAGGTTTAGCCGTGGTGAAAACGACTATTTCTTCCAGTACCTATTAGAAAAGGTACTGGATTTTCCTAATTTCATAAGTCTCGATACGAACGCTAATCAGGAAGAGCGGATGTTTAATTTGCTGCTTTTCCTGTTTCCTCATTACCTCAAAGTTGCTTCTAGAAAGGGCGCATTCAAGACATACATACACAATAAATACAATGATGGCAACGTTCGGGGAACAATTGATATTGCTAGACATATCAAAAATAATATTCCATTTGTAGGTGATATCGCATATAACCAGAGGGAGTATTCTTTTGACAACTATCTCATGGAGCTTGTGAGGCATACGATTGAGCATATAAAGAGCAAGTCTTATGGTCATAAACTACTTAATAACGTAAAGGATGAGATAAAACTCGTCGTAGATTCCACGCCTCGATATAAAGCCTCTGATAGAAGAACTATATTAGAGGCTAACAGGAAAAACACCATTCGTCATGCGTACTACCACGAATATAGAGATCTGCAGAGGCTTTGTATATTAATTCTTCAGAATCAAAAGCATAAACTCGGAGTTGGACAACGAAAAGTATACGGTATTTTATTTGATGGCGCTTGGCTGTGGGAGGAGTACATTAACTCACTTATCAGCGATATGTTCTACCACCCAATGAATAAGTCAGGTAGTGGAGCTCAAAGGCTTTTCGCTAGTGGAATCGGCTTGATATATCCGGACTTCATAGGGAAGGAGGCTGCTGATAGAGTCATTGCCGATGCTAAATACAAACCAATTGATAACATTGGTAACAAAGACTATCTTCAGGTTCTTGCCTATATGTTTAGGTTTGATTCTAAGTGCGGATATTATATATATCCTGATTCAATCGACTCTGGGAGTAAGTGCCTGATGATGAATGAAGGTTCAACGTACGAAGGAAATGTGTCAGCTAGAAAAGATATTAGTATTACTAAGCTTGGGCTGAAGGTTCCGAGTGAGGCAACAAGCTATGAAGATTTTAAAAGTATAATTAAAACGAGTGAAAGCATCTTAGTAAAATCAATTAGATAAGCACAATAAATAGAAAAGCTATGGAGTTAGCCCCATAGCTTTTCTAAAATAAGACAATATTTTGCACCTCAAAAATACCGAAAATTGCAATAACAAGTTGAACATTATCCCCCTAAATAGTCCATCAGGCAGCACAAGAGTAAATCCTGTCTAGTTCGGCCGCGAAGAGTTCATCTGGTGTTCGGTATCCGAGAAGTCTCCTAGGTAACCCGTTACACCAGAGTTCAACCTGAGCTATCTGCTCATCGGAATAGCTGTCAATCCGCTTTTCTTTCGTAATGAACCTGCGAATTAATCCGTTATGTCGCTCAACAAATCCTTTCTCGTAGGATGTGTAGGGATGGGCAAATTATACCAGTGTTTTACTTAGGACCTCCAAGTCAGACAGTGTCGAAAACTCGGAACCGTTATCTGTGGTGATTGTCTTGAAGACATCATCCCAGTGTTCCTCGAACTGAGAATAAACTGTTGACAGAGCATCCATGACGCCGTTCGGATTACGACCGTGGATGCGAATCATCCAGTACTCTCTGGTCTTTCGCTCAATCATGGTTAGCAGGGCATCATCGTTATCATTTTTTTGAGCCGATAACAAGCTCCGCTTCCCAATGTCCAAACTCCTTGCGGTCATTTATAGATGAGGGACGTTCCTCAATGCTCCGACCAAGAATTCGCTTGTTTTTATGAATGTGTAGCTTTTTGGGTGATCTGCGAAGTTTTTCTGGAAGATTGATGTTCTTGATTCCAAGAAGCCCGAGAGCAATGTAACCATAAAGTGTTTTTGTACAGACAATCTGATCTCTGGTAAATAATTCATCCTCCAGAGCACGGCCGACACAAGCATCAAGCGACCACCTTTCTTCGAAGAATTTCTGTTCTACGAAAGAGATGAAGTTTGATTTCTTGAATCATTCGTAGTGCCGGTAACATGACTAGCGATTTCGGTCATAGGTGTCCTGACTGGCAGTAGCTTTGTAACGGAGGATAGTGCCTTTGTAGAGCGACACAGTCCCACACTTAATCTTATTGCGAACAGTGTTAGGTGCGCAACCGATTTCCTTGGCAATCTTGTTAGGACTACATCCGTCTTTGAGTTGAGTCTGAATCAAAACACGGTACTCAAATGTAAGATGTTGTCCTTTTCTGTGCTCATTTGCGGCAGAATGTAAGTGGTCCATAGGGATTATCTCCTTGTGAATGAAGTTTGGACACTTACATTCTACCAGAGAGTAACCTTATGGACTTTTGTGTTACTTATTCAACTTGATTTTACAATCGGCGAAAGAAAATAATTTATATTTAATTAATATTTAGATGATAGACAATATTGAAATGTGTTGTATATATAAAATACAGCTAACTTAATTGGATTATGAGTATTCATATGATAAATTTACAATATAATTTAATGATTTACAGTGTCTGTTGGATTGAAATAATGTAGTATTGATTAATATTAAATACTACTATAAGCATGTTCTTAATAATCAAATAAATATTACCATTTAGGAAGTGGATTTATGACAAAATTACAAAAGAACATTCAATGCAATTTGAATGTTTAATTAAACTTGAACGAAGAGTATCGGTCATTAAGTTTGAATAAATGGAGAAAAAAATGAAGTTCATAGCTCATATAAACAGTGAGAATAAAATACAATCTTGCGAGCAACATTCAATAAATGTTGCTAATTATGCGAAAGAATGCTTAAAGGACGTTAATCTCGAGAATACAGGGTATCTTACAGGATTGCTTCATGATTGTGGAAAATTCACAGAGGAATTTTCTGAATATATAAAAAAAAGTGCAAAAGGAGAATCAGTAAGAAAAGGGGAAGTTATACATTCCTTTGCTGGCGTATACTATATACTCAAGAAATTTCATTCAAACGATAAACCGACGACATGTAATGATCTGAATGCAGAGCTGATAGCTTATGCTATCGGCAGTCACCATAACATGTTTGATATTGTAGATATAGATGATAAGAAAAATGGATTTGACCATAGGATGGAGCATCAGCCTCAGTATGAAGAGGTAGCAAAAAAGAACTTTAATTCCCATTGTGCGTCTGACGAAGAGATAGATAAGCTTTTTCAATCTGCAAGTTCTGAGCTTAATGAGATCTTTATAAAAATAAGAGAGTGTGCAGAAGTTACAGAAAGTAATGAAGAGTTAATGTTCTATATAGGCTTTCTTGCAAGGTTGATATTGTCTTCAATCGTTGAAGGGGATAGGCGAGATACCGCCGAATTTATGAACGGTGATAAGTTTCAGGGAATGAATAGTTTTTCACCTCAAAATTGGGAAACAATGCTTAAGTCACTAGAACTTTTTCTTAATAGCAAGAATTCAGATAATGAAATTGGTAAAGCCAGGAGGACGTTGTCGGAACTGTGTTACAAGGCTGGCTCAAAATATGAGAGCGGGATATATCGGTTAAATCTACCTACAGGTGCGGGGAAGACTTTATCAGGTATGAGGTTTGCATTAGAAAACGCAATCAAATTTGAAAAAAAGAGAATTTTTTATATTGCTCCATTAATTAGCATTCTGGATCAAAATAGCGAGGAAATAAAGAGAGCGGTTGGAAAGGCATTTGAGAAAGAGGTCTTAGTTCACCATTCTAACCTTGTTAATTCCGGAGAAGAAGAGGATGACGAGTTAGACATGAACGACTTGTTGGCAGAAACTTGGGATGCTCCAATAATAGTAACCACACTGGTTCAGTTTTTGAATACGCTTTTTGATGGTAGATTATCTTGTGTAAGACGATTTAAATCACTCTGCAATAGTGTAATCATAATTGATGAGGTTCAGACAGTACCCAAAAGAATGCTCACATTGTTTAACTTGGCTTTAAACTTTTTATCGGAAATATGTAGTGCAACGATTTTGCTTTGCTCTGCAACACAACCATGTTTACATGAGGTAGATCATGCTGCGCATATAAAAGATGAAAAAATAATTCCATCGGATATTGAACAAAGGGTAAAGGACGTGTTCAAGCGCACAAATATAGTCGACAAAGGAAATTATAAGTTCAGTGAAATAAATAAGTTAATATGTAAACTTACAGGCAATAATAGAAGTTTGCTTGTAGTCTGCAATAAGAAAAGTGAAGCGCAACAATTAAGCTTAGCCTGCAAGGAAATCTCTGGTTTTATCACCTTTCATTTATCATCTGCAATGTGCATGGCACATAGGGTTAAAGTAATCGGTGAAATGAAAAGTGCTTTAGAAAAAGGTCAGCATATTGTGTGCATATCAACTCAGGTGATTGAAGCTGGTGTTGACATGTCATTTGATTCGGTTGTTCGATTTCAAGCAGGAATGGACAACATTGTTCAAGCAGCGGGAAGGTGTAACAGAAATGGAGAGAGTACTGCTCCCAAAGATGTATATGTAATTAATTGTGCTGATGAGAATCTTGATTACCTTGAAGAAATAGAACAAGCAAAAATGGCAACACAGGAATTGCTTGTTAATTACAAAAATAATGCGAATAAATATGAAAATGATTTAGGAGCTGATTGCTCTATAAATTTTTATTATGAGAGGCTGTTCAGTGATGCCTATATGCGTAAAAATAAGATGGATTATTACGTTAAAAAGTTAAACAAAAGTCTCTTTGAATTACTGTCGATGGGGTTTGGTCACGGTAACAATAAATATGCATTAAGGCAAGCGTTTGCGACCGCAGGAAAAGTGTTTGAAGTTATTGATGGTGAAACTTTTTCGGTGATTGTACCGTATGGGGAAGGAATAGATATAATTACCGAACTATGCGGTGAAAAATCACAATTTGACTATGAATATAAAAAGTCATTGGTAAATGAGGCAAAGAGCTATACGGTTTCGCTATTTAAATATCAGTTTGATAGATTGTATAATAGTAAAGCGATATATGAAATAGTAAATAGTGGTATATATGCGCTAGAAAAAAAATATTACGATGATACGTTAGGAGTATACGAAAACGGAGGTGATGCAGAATGCGATATCCTAATATTGTAGAGTTTGAGGTGTATGGAGACTATGCGTTGTTTTCCGACCCTGTTATGAGAGTCGGAGGAGAAAAGTGCAGCTATCAAATTCCAACTTATGAAGCCATTAAAGGTATTTTATCCTCGGTGTATTGGAAACCGACATTTATCTGGTATATAGATAAAGTGCGGGTAATGAATCAGATACAAACGGAGGTTAAGGGTATAAGACCTATAAAATACAATGGAGGGAACGATCTATCATATTATACTTATCTGAAAAACTGCAGATATCAGGTACAAGCCCATTTTGAATGGAATGAGAATAGACCTGAATTAAATAAGGACAGGAATGAGAACAAGCATCATCAAATAGCAAAAAGAATGATTGATAAAGGAGGACGTAGAGATATTTATCTGGGAACAAGGGAGTGTCAAGGGTACGTAGAACCAAAGAAATTTGGTGATGATGAAGGGTATTACGATAACTTATCGGAGCTTGCTTTCGGAACTATGTATCATGGAATTACCTATGCGGATGAAGCATACTCTCCGGAGACAAGAGGCAAGATGACAATTAACCTTTGGGTTCCCGTTATGAGGAATGGAATTATAGAATTTATAAGACCTGACCAATGTAAATTGTACAGAACGGTGAAAGAAGCTCAAATGAAGTCATTCGGAACAGATGCGATGAATTTTAGCGGACTTGGAGAATTTGAGGAGGTGAAAGAATGAGCCTTTTGCAACGAGCAATCGAAACATACGACTTCATGGATCAAAATCAATCCGTTGGAGTATATAACGTGGGCAAAGAACCGCTAGCTCCAATTTCACATATCGTAGCTAAAGGCCAAATATCAATAACCATTGATGAGGAAGGTTGTTTCGTAACTGCAAGTAAATGTGATGAAAAGATTATAATTCCTGTATCAGAAGAGTCTGCGGGACGATCAAGTGGTATAAGAGCACATGCATTATGCGATCAGGTACAATATATTACAAATCTCTATCCTGATAAGAATAACATGTATCTTGAACAATTAGAGAAGTGGTGCGACTCAGGATATTCACATCCTAAAGCTGAAGCAGTGTTGAAATATGTTAAAACTGGTACTGTCATTGATGATTTAGATAATTCCGGTCTTTTACAATATGATAACAATGGAGATATATCGAATGTTAAAGATATGATATGTTGGGTTGTTCTTGGGCTTGGAGATGACAGTGGGCCAGTTTGGAAAGATATTAACCTTTTCAATAAATATTCAGACTATTATGTGAATGTAATCTGCTGTAATTCTAAATCAGAGATAAGCTATGCATCAGGAAATGTAGAGAGTGTAGCAAAACAACATCTGAAAGGAGTTGTTCCTAAATTTGGAAATGCAAAACTCATTTCAGCTAATGATAATGCTAACTTTACATATAGAGGTCGTTTCCTTAAATCAGACGATGCAATGGTATTGGGTTATATTTCATCTCAAAAGGCTCATAACGCACTGAAATGGATTGTGGCTAATCAAGGCGTATTAATTGGTGAAAAGACTTTCGTATGCTGGACTCCTCATGGTATCGAAGTTCCTGCTATCAATTTATCATTTGGATTTAAGGATGAAGAAACCTTCGAAATGAGTGAGTATAATCGTAAATTAAGGAAATTCCTGTACTCATATCAATCACTGAGAGGAGTAGATGAAAAGGCAGTTATAGCAATATTTGAGGCGGCAACAAGTGGACGATTATCTTTGTTGTACTATAAAGAGATAATGGGAGATCATTATTTAAACCGATTGAGTGGATGGTACGAAACATGCTGCTGGATAACCTATACAGGCAACATAGCATCACCGTCACTCAACAAAATAACAATATTGTCTTATGGGACACAACGAGGGAATGATGATAATGCCAAAATGGAAATAGATTCCCGAATAGAGGGTCAGGTGTTGCAGAGATTGATTGTTTGCAGGTTAGATGAGACCCGTTTTCCTCTAGATATAATGACGGGTTTAGTGAATAAGTCAAATAATATGCAAGCATTCAATAAAAATAATAGGAGAGACATATTATTTACAACTTGCGCAGTTATTAGAAAATACTGGAAAGATCATCATAATAAGGAGGTTTCTATGGCGCTTGATGAAAATTTTAAAGATCGAAGTTATCAATTCGGCAGACTTTTGGCAGTATTGGAAAAAATTGAAAGAGATACTTATGATGTCAATGAAAAAAGAGAAACTAATGCAATTCGTCTTCAATCGGTTTTTGTAAAGAGACCTGTGTATGCATTTAAACTAATTATGGAGCAATTAAAAAATGCATACTATCCAAAACTCAATCAAGGTTCTCGTGTTATGTATGAAAAGTTAATTGGACAAATTATGGAAGAAATATCAACATATCCAGCCAGTGAGTATGGGAAGCCATTGAGTGAATTATACATTGTAGGTTATTATCTGCAAAAGAATTATATGTACAAAAAACACGCTAAAGATAAAGAAATTAAGGAGGCTGAATAATGAGTAAATTGGAAAATAAAATCGATTTTGTTGCACTTATCACAGTTAATAACGCCAACTCCAATGGTGATCCGCTGAACGGAAACAGACCTCGTACTGATTACAATGGATATGGTGAGATTTCAGATGTGTGCATAAAAAGAAAAATAAGAAACAGAATGCAAGATATGGGAGAATGTGTATTTGTACAATCAGACGAGAGATGTGATGATGGAGCTGGAAGTTTAAAGGAGCGTGCAAAAGATCTAGAAAAAATAAAAGATTATGATGAGTTTTATAAGCAAGCTTGTGAAAAATGGACTGATGTAAGAAGCTTTGGACAGGTATTTGCATTTAAGGGCTTTGGTTGCGCTTCTGTGGGTGTCAGAGGACCGGTTTCAATCCATCAGGCTGTGAGCATGGATCCCGTCGAAGTTTATTCACAGCAGATTACTAAAAGTGTGAGCGGTGAAAAAAAAGAAGGTAAAGAACGTGGCTCCGATACCATGGGAATGAAACATTTTGTGAAATTTGGGCTTTACAAAATAAAGGGATCCATAAATGTGCAATTAGCAGAGAAAACCGGATTTTCACGAGAAGATGCAAACCTTGTAAAAGATTGTCTAAAGACATTATTCGTTAATGACTCGTCATCTGCAAGACCTGATGGTTCAATGGAAGTTTACAAGCTGTATTGGTTTGAACACAATTGTAAAGATGGACAGTATTCGTCAGCTAATGTGCATAGAAGTGTTGAAATAACCTCAAAAAGAGATGTTCCAGCAAGCATTGATGACTATAGCATTCAAGTTAATCAGTTACTAGGATTAGCAGTTGAAGAGATAAATGGAATCTAACGAATATTTAATGATTTCCGGTATACAGCACTTTCTGTTCTGTAAGAGGCAATGGGCGTTAATTCATATAGAGAATCAGTGGAATGAAAATTCATTGACCGCTGAAGGACGCGTTATGCATAACAGAGTTCATGACGGAACGGTTCGTGACAACAGAAATGGTGTTATCACTATTAGAGGCCTGCAAGTGAAATCTGATAAATATAGAATTACCGGTACCTGTGATGCTGTGGAATTTTTACCTGATGAAAGCGGAGTTAATATTTCGAAAATGAATGGACTACGAAGGATACGTCCAGTGGAATATAAAAGAGGACACAGTAAAATTTCAGATTGTGATCGAATTCAGGTAACTACACAAGCTATCTGCCTTGAAGGCATGCTTGCTTGCGACATCAAAGAAGGAGCTGTATTTTATGGAGAAACGAGAAGGCGTGAAACCTTTGCAATAACAAATGAATTAAGGGACACTGCGATTTCTGCATTGGAAGAGATGTGGGGGTATTATAGTCGTGGTCATACACCAAAGGTTAAACCCTCCGCTAAGTGCAAAAAATGCTCATTAATAAATATATGTTGTCCGGGTATTTTATACAAGCGTACGCAGGATGTTGGTGCATATATTAAACAACACATTTCTGAGGAACTTTGAGATGAGAAAACTTTTGAATACATTATATGTTACTTCTGAGAATTCCTATCTGTCACTGGATGGTGAGAATGTAGTGATATCGATAGACTTTGATGAAAAACATCGCATACCATTGCACACTCTGGAAAATATAATTTGCTTTTCTTACAAAGGTGCCTCTCCTGCGTTAATGGGTAAGTGTGCAAAGTATAACATTCAGTTGTCATTTTTCTCTCCTCAAGGATGGTATCTGGCGAGTACAAACTCAAACACAAGTGGAAATGTTTTTCTGAGAAGAGAGCAATATCGAATGGCGGATAACGAAGAACAAGCTATTGCTTTTTCAAAATCGTTTTTATATGGGAAAATATACAATACTCGCTATTTTCTCTTAAAATTTAGTAGAGATTATGCCTTAAGGATTGACTGTGAATCCATAGAAACCGTTGCCAGCAATTTAAAAAGCAGTATTAAAAATGTAACTGATGGAGTCACTAAAGATATATTGCTGGGCATTGAAGGTACTGCTGCAACTGAATATTTTGGAGTTTTCGATCATCTGATTTTACAGAATAAGAATGATTTTAAATTCTATTTCAGAAATCGTAGGCCGCCGGTAGATAATGTTAATGCATTACTCTCATTTGCATATACGCTCCTTGCAAATGACTGTGCTGCTGCACTACATGGAGTCGGACTCGATCCTTATGTTGGATTTCTACATGCTGATAGACCTGGAAGGAAATCTTTGGCTCTTGATATGATGGAGGAAATGAGATCTGTATATGCTGATAGATTTGTATTAACCTTGATCAATAACAAAATAATTACGGGACAAGACTTCTATGAGCAAGAGAGTGGAGCCGTTTTATTAACAGAGGACGGACGAAAAAAATTCTTATCGGAGTGGCAAAAGAAGAAGCAGGATAAGCTAAAACATCCCTTTTTAGAAGCAGAAATTAACTGGGGCTTATTGCCACACGTTCAAGCGATGCTTTTAGCGCGATCTGTAAGAGGTGATTTGGAAATGTATCCCCCATTTTTCTGGAAGTAGGTATTATTATGTTAATTCTTATAACCTATGATGTAAGTACGACAACTGCAGAAGGAAAACGAAGACTAAATAAAATTGCAAAGATTTGTTGCAATTATGGACAGAGAGTACAAAATTCCGTTTTTGAATGTGATGTAGATTATTCACAATACGTGTTTATTAAAGATAAACTTTTAAAAATCTTTGATAGCGAGCAAGATAGTATTAGGATTTACAATATTGGAAAAAATTATGCTTCAAAGATAGAACACTTTGGTAATAAAAAGAGCTATGATCCGGAAGGAGTGTTGTTGTTCTAATCACATGTTGCTTAATTAGTGCGAACTGGAAGCTGTTTTAATAATGACGCCTAATTTGTACAGAATAAACATAGTTTTATTAGTTGTAAAATCAGATTTTGTAACTAATAACGTAAAATTGTGTTGCGATAGCACAAGAAAAGTCTTAAAAAGCGACTTAAATTTGTTCATATCGCTGTCGCGTCCCGCATAGGACGCGTGGATTGAAATTTTCCACTCATGACGGCGCGCGTATTCTGAAATGTCGCGTCCCGCATAGGACGCGTGGATTGAAATCTGTCTCATCAAATCTCAATTTATCCGTGTTACAAGTCGCGTCCCGCATAGGACGCGTGGATTGAAATAAAAGACCGCCTACGTACCAGATGCCGAGCGCTGGAGTCGCGTCCCGCATAGGACGCGTGGATTGAAATATAGCATGCATGGTGCTAGTCGGCATCACATTAGTCGCGTCCCGCATAGGACGCGTGGATTGAAATATCACTTAATCTTCTTTGAACAGGTAATCTAGTTGTCGCGTCCCGCATAGGACGCGTGGATTGAAATAGCTTTTGTACGATCATCAATAAAGCGACGGTTGCTGTCGCGTCCCGCATAGGACGCGTGGATTGAAATGGGATTACGCCAAAGGTAGAGCAGGAGCAGCTCAGTCGCGTCCCGCATAGGACGCGTGGATTGAAATTCGGAGATGTGTCGCGTATAGAACTATTTGCAAGTCGCGTCCCGCATAGGACGCGTGGATTGAAATTTTAATGAGGGGCATTATATAGCCATGCTGGATGCAGTCGCGTCCCGCATAGGACGCGTGGATTGAAATGAAAAAGATGAAAACGGCTGCGTGTATCTTGGCGTCGCGTCCCGCATAGGACGCGTGGATTGAAATAATCTCTGCCTTGTACACTTGATAACGGTGTAACTCGTCGCGTCCCGCATAGGACGCGTGGATTGAAATCGTTCTCTTCACACGCATCCTTTAACAGCTCTTTGTCGCGTCCCGCATAGGACGCGTGGATTGAAATAATGCGTTTTTGACGAATGTTGTTATACAAATTCAAGTCGCGTCCCGCATAGGACGCGTGGATTGAAATTAGTATTGCTTGGGGTGAAGCTCAGAAAGGCTGGTCGCGTCCCGCATAGGACGCGTGGATTGAAATAGAGTGGAGTAAGAAGCAGCTAAAGGCTTTTGCGTCGCGTCCCGCATAGGACGCGTGGATTGAAATTGGTGGAAATCCACTGTATGATGAGAACGGGTTTAGTCGCGTCCCGCATAGGACGCGTGGATTGAAATAAAGAAGAAATAGCTAAGATTTGTGGAAAGAGAAGGTCGCGTCCCGCATAGGACGCGTGGATTGAAATTTGATGGTTGCAGATTATACTAATTGGGCTAAAGGTCGCGTCCCGCATAGGACGCGTGGATTGAAATTCCAGATAACAAGAATAAGGCTTATCGCTGTCAATGTCGCGTCCCGCATAGGACGCGTGGATTGAAATTAAAAGGTATAATTGTTGATTTTGCTTTGCTGGTCGCGTCCCGCATAGGACGCGTGGATTGAAATATAAGTAGCTCACTAACCTCATGTAACCAACTCGTCGCGTCCCGCATAGGACGCGTGGATTGAAATTCAATGTTTGCCTTGAATAACACCACAAACTCGTCGCGTCCCGCATAGGACGCGTGGATTGAAATTCAAAGTTATACAATAAGGTTAGATATATAGGAACGTCGCGTCCCGCATAGGACGCGTGGATTGAAATGAATTTAACATCTGGGTGCTGGTCTTTGATGAAGTCGCGTCCCGCATAGGACGCGTGGATTGAAATGGACATGTTATATCAACAGTGGCATCGAAGGCGGGTCGCGTCCCGCATAGGACGCGTGGATTGAAATTCATTTTAAACGAGAACAAGAACCACCATACTTGTCGCGTCCCGCATAGGACGCGTGGATTGAAATATTTGAAACTGTATACGTTAAACCTGATGCTATCGTCGCGTCCCGCATAGGACGCGTGGATTGAAATATAATTACTTTCAGGAATATTAGCTTTTGCAGTGGTCGCGTCCCGCATAGGACGCGTGGATTGAAATAGAAAGTCATTGAAGAAATACAGCAAACGAAACGTCGCGTCCCGCATAGGACGCGTGGATTGAAATAGACTATGGAGACAACCGGATTCTCGAATGAAGTCGCGTCCCGCATAGGACGCGTGGATTGAAATAACGTAAAGAAAGGTATAAACTCCCTAGGCAGTATCGTCGCGTCCCGCATAGGACGCGTGGATTGAAATGGCACAGAAGGATAGAGAAGATGTAAAAGAGATATTGTCGCGTCCCGCATAGGACGCGTGGATTGAAATAGCAGTCTTTCCTTTGTAGCATTGTCACCTGTTGTCGCGTCCCGCATAGGACGCGTGGATTGAAATCAAGCACTGCTTGCTTAGGTACGTGGTTGAATGCGTCGCGTCCCGCATAGGACGCGTGGATTGAAATAATTAGATGAGCTCCTATGCTCGCTAGTGAACGTCGCGTCCCGCATAGGACGCGTGGATTGAAATAAAGCTGAAGAGGGTAGCCTGATAAAGCAAGAGCGTCGCGTCCCGCATAGGACGCGTGGATTGAAATCTAAAAGGAATTGCCGATGGACTCAAGACACATGGGTCGCGTCCCGCATAGGACGCGTGGATTGAAATTTTTTCCACCCAGAATTAATCAAGGCGGCTTTTGGTCGCGTCCCGCATAGGACGCGTGGATTGAAATAGTATTGCTTCCATAATTACGCGTTCGCGTTCCCTGTCGCGTCCCGCATAGGACGCGTGGATTGAAATTTCGGACATCAGATGCTCGGCGGCGTAGTTAGGTCGCGTCCCGCATAGGACGCGTGGATTGAAATCTCTATAAGATCAGATTTTTCTATATTAAAATAATGTCGCGTCCCGCATAGGACGCGTGGATTGAAATGGTGCTAATAATGCGCTGAACATTATAGGACAGTACGTCGCGTCCCGCATAGGACGCGTGGATTGAAATATGAGGCACAAGAGGTAGAATAATGACAGGACAACAAGTCGCGTCCCGCATAGGACGCGTGGATTGAAATCTGATTGTGGTTTTAAGAAATCCATACACAGCCGTCGCGTCCCGCATAGGACGCGTGGATTGAAATATAAGCTCAACAGTTATTTCAAATGCGTATCTTTGTCGCGTCCCGCATAGGACGCGTGGATTGAAATATGAGGCACAAGAGGTAGAATAATGACAGGACAACAAGTCGCGTCCCGCATAGGACGCGTGGATTGAAATCTGATTGTGGTTTTAAGAAATCCATACACAGCCGTCGCGTCCCGCATAGGACGCGTGGATTGAAATATAAGCTCAACAGTTATTTCAAATGCGTATCTTTGTCGCGTCCCGCATAGGACGCGTGGATTGAAATTTAAATAGCCTATGCCTCTATATGCCATTTCTTTCGTCGCGTCCCGCATAGGACGCGTGGATTGAAATTCCAATCTCAGGATAGTTGTCTTTAACAATTGTGTCGCGTCCCGCATAGGACGCGTGGATTGAAATGTCATCATCTTCATCGATGTCGTCCTCATCACGTCGCGTCCCGCATAGGACGCGTGGATTGAAATTATTGTGAGAAACCGCTTTATCATCTATGTATAGGGTCGCGTCCCGCATAGGACGCGTGGATTGAAATTTTAAAATGGTTATGTTATTAAAAGATATGACCGGTCGCGTCCCGCATGGGGCGCGTGGATTGAAATTTGGCTGACCTCGTCCTTATAGCTACTCTGCTAGTCGCGTCCCGCATGGGACGCGTGGATTGAAATACATATCGTGGTTTAATGCTTTTACGGAGGTTGTGTCGCGTCCCGCATGGGACGCGTGGATTGAAATAGGTCTACACTCAATACCGATAGAGTGTGTGTTGTAGTCGCGTCCCGCATGGGACGCGTGGATTGAAATATCTGATATAGCTATCCTGCAGCTTGCAGATTTGTCGCGTCCCGCATGGGACGCGTGGATTGAAATTATAAATACACTAAATCAGAAGAGATGAAGTTCGGGTCGCGTCCCGCATGGGACGCGTGGATTGAAATTAAATTCATACGGCTCTAACATGGAAGCGCTCAGAGTCGCGTCCCGCATGGGACGCGTGGATTGAAATGATATACGAGTTGTAATTGAGTGGCGCTACTGATGTCGCGTCCCGCATGGGACGCGTGGATTGAAATATCCTGTCCCATAACTGAACTATGTTAGGGTTAGCGTCGCGTCCCGCATGGGACGCGTGGATTGAAATTTTGCAACAGCTGTAACAGACATACCCGAATCTTGTCGCGTCCCGCATGGGACGCGTGGATTGAAATATATATAGCGTTTCAATTCTCCGCCTCGAACATTGTCGCGTCCCGCATGGGACGCGTGGATTGAAATTCCTTTAAAGGTCCACAATAAACATCAAAGAGTCGCGTCCCGCATGGGACGCGTGGATTGAAATTGTGGTAGATCTGGGAAATCAAAATTAGTTACATGTCGCGTCACGCATGGGACGCGTGGATTGAAATTCTATTAAGAGCCTTAGCTCCAGCGGCACTTCTTGTCGCGTCCCGCATGGGGCGCGTGGATTGAAATGCTAACTTGTTAATACTCAATTGAACTTTTAAACGTCGCGTCCCGCATGGGCACGTGGATTGAAATTATGATGCAAAAGTAAGTGGATATGGTGATTGGTATGTCGCGTCCCGCATGGAGCGCATGGATTGAAATCAATTTTCCGAGTTACAATATCGAAGTTAGTTTGACAACCTTGTAAACTAGCATATCAACCACATTGTTGTTTTATCATCACTATCTGTCCATTCGTAGCTATTGAGAATTCAAAGAAACAATTAGAAACGGAGCTTCTAGCATGCCAAAAGGAAACCCTAATGCTCAGACAAAAGCAACAGAAAAGTATCAAAAGAAAGCAGGACTAATCAATAAGTCATACAAGTTAAAAAAGGAATTAGTTGAGGAATTCAAAGAAACTTGTGATGTACTAGGAGTAAGTCAAGCCTCAGCTCTTACTGGTTTAATGAAGCAGTTTATTTCAGAAAACAGGTCATTTTTGAAATAATCAGTGGATGATAAAGCTCTTATTTCAAAAACCATTACTTTTTTGAAATAAAGCACATATATTATCAGAACTATCAAAATTTCTCAAAGCCACAAAAAAATCAGGCCAACGCCTGATTTTTTCCTTGCCTTATATAGTTCATTAAATATCCAAGCCCTACTCGCACATCGCCATCTCAATGCTATCGAGATACTGACAGAGCGACTTATTAAACTTCTCATAATCAGCATATGCAAATTCCTCAGTAGCCTGCGCGATATTTACATACACAGTCTTAGTCTGGTTATAAAAAGTAATCATCAGTGGTAGCTTGAACACCGTCGAAAATCCCCTAACAGTGAGATTGCCAGCTTCCTCTATATTCATGATATCATCCTTCGAATGAATGTCTACTAGATGATTGTCCGTTAATATCTCAACTGGCATCTCCTTGCTATCGTAGTAGTCGTACATCTTAGCAGTAGCCTTGCAAATGCCCTCCCAACCGGTAGCATACGTGAGGTCCCACTGCGACAATAGCCAATTCCCATCTGCTCTTACTCCGATTAATAGCATCTTAACCTCCTGACCTATACCACTAGGCATGTATCCAATATTTGCTGATTATAGAGTAAACTCATTAACATTCATTTTCAACCATCTAGTGTAAATAACTCCTCGCATGCATATACCGTCAATCAGCCAAGTTCCCTTTACTCCGTAATTCTAGTATAATACTCCATAACAGATAGAGATATTAAAATAGAGGGTGGACAATAACATGAAGATGCCAACGATATTCGTCGGACATGGAAGCCCAATGATTGCACTCGAAGATAACAACATAACAAAAAAATTCGGAAGCATCGGCCGCAATATAATAGAACGATACGGTAGACTAAAAGGAATCCTTATGATTTCCGCGCACTGGTACACAAACGGTACATTAATAGAAAGCGCAGAAGAGCCTCAGCAAATCTACGATATGTACGGATTTCCTCAGGATCTATATAAAGTGAGATACCGAGTACAAGGTAGTTCAGAACTAACGAATAGGGTGAAAGAGCTGCTAAACGATGAAGTATCAACAAATGACGAATGGGGAATCGACCACGGTGCTTGGACTGTACTAGTCCATATGTTCCCAGCTGCGGACGTCCCAGTGGTTCAGCTGAGTGTTGATAGGAATCTAACAGAAGCAGAAGCATTTGAGATGGGACGCAAACTTTCTGTGCTAAGAGAAGAAGGCTACCTTATTGTGGGTAGCGGTAACATCGTACATAATCTCACACTGGTTGACTGGAGCAACGCTGGCGGCAGTCAGCTTGCTGACGACTTCGATGATGTTGTAAAAAGCATCGTGTTAAGCGGTGATTACAGCACTCTTATAAATGGCATAGAGCGTCGTAGCGATTACAATTACGCCGTTCCGACAAAGGATCACTTTTACCCGCTACTCTACATACTCGGAGCAAGCGAGGGAAGCACAACTCAGGTCTTTAACAACGTAAGGAACATCGGATCAATCTCAATGACATCTTATTTATTTGAATAAGAATGCAGAACTGTAGCACAAGCACTCCGTAATTACGATGTGCAATGTAGACTTAATACGAGTAAATATATAGGGCGATTACCAAAAGGGAGGAATACCATGAATACCAAGACGAGGCTAAAATCAACGATTGCGATTGTAATATCTGCATTGCTCATTCTATCTATTGTAGGCTGCAGCAAGAAAGAGCCTAAGAAAGAGGAAAAGAAGCCATCAAAACAAAAAGTCGCTGAGAAGCACGAGCAGAACAGAAAAGCAGCATATAGTGCGTATAAGACCGTCATCGAGCAGAATAGTATGACGATAAAAGCCTACTCATGGCAGACCGTCCCAGGCAAGAATACATATAATGCTAGAGGTATAGATAGACCTATAGCACTGTGCGACGTGAATGGTGACAGGATTCCAGAGCTGTTCTTCTTCACCTCGCAGAATCAAGGCATAGCAAGACTGCATATATATACGTTCAATGGTAAGAAGGCCGTAGAGCTCAGCTATGCTGGCTTTAATGATGATGTTAATGAAGGCAGATTGTCTGACGTGATGGCAGCAGCTGGCACTTCGTATGTCGTGTATAAGGGCAAGGAAGCAAATACTCTATACATGTATGATTCGAGCGGCGATGATTACATGCAGTACAATATCCACAAGTACACAATGAAGAATTCGAAGCTTGAGCTGGTTGAAACCCTATCTAACCGTGTTAGCCAAGATGATTCGGGAAATACTTCGGATGTATATAAAAGGAACGGTAAAACCGTGCCAAATGCACAGGGCGGCAAGTCGTTTACAAGTTCATTCGCACAACTTGACAAAGCCATCATCTTCAGCACCTATAGGGACGAGAATAACGTGTCGCTATGGAAGAAGTTCAGCTTTGATGGTGCGCTCTGCATATCGTATGATCAGGCGATAACTAAACTGAGCGAGTAGTTGCGATTGCTTCGCTACATGGTCTCATAATAATAACAAAATGATTGGGTGCATATTCGTACCCAAATTTTTTTACAAATGTACAAAGTGATATTACTATTAAGAATTAGATAATATGAAACCGACGCTTAACAATGTCTAGGCATATGATGAAGACTGTATAGTAAAATATATAGTCTATAGTTCCATGGGAATTTCATGATAATATATCAGATATAGATTAAATTAATATAGGACGGAGTATAGGGTATTGAAAAAACAAATGAAACAAAAATTGTTTAATCTCGCTGCAGGGGAATTAGTTTCAGTAATAGTATTTTGGATTAATTTTTTCATATTCAAAAAAATGATTATTGTCACAAATTCACTAGGTCCTATTTCTTTTTCTTTATTTGTTCTTAGTTTTATACTTGTACAAGGATCGGCATTCTGGTGTATTTTAATAAAAAGAATTTCTAAACCGAGGTTTGCCGTAAAATATACAGGCAAGATTTATAATGTTTTCAAAGTATTAGATTTAATTATATTGTGTATAGGATTAGCTATAATAATATTTAATGACAGCAAATCTTTTGCAACTATTATTTCTTTCGCTATTTGGGGATTTGCTGTGATTGAATGGATAAATTATTATAAGATCCAATTATCATACAGTCTTAACCCCCTAGTTTTATTTAAATTCATGTTACAGGGGAAATTGCGAAAAAGTAGAATCTCAAAGGAAATAGACAAATCATTGAAGAGTATAAAATATTACGATTAATCGCATTCTTGATAATTTAAAATGATTTTTCGTATACCTAAACATGAACAATGTTCATGTTTATTAGACTGGGTCTGCCCGCGTGAGCAGTGGCGATTTTGTATTGGATTGTCTCATCCCAGGAGTACATAATAACTATAATTTGTTCACATTTTACTTATGTGCAATCATATTATAATACCTACTAATCATGAAAAAATACTATGCAATATTCCATTGAAATCACCCCAGAAAGCTCAAAAACACTCTGAAATCAGTGGAGTGTGAATAGTGCAAGACAAAAAGTACCAAAAAACGGAATATTTTGCACAATTTTTGATTTAATATTCACTATTTCCGAAAACATGCAGACAAAGTATAAAAATAAGGTTATACTACCTACATGAGAACTATAAAACTTATCACGCAGTAAACTTCTCGCACCTGCAAGCATGGTAGTGAGATGAGAATAAGTGAGGAGACCCTTATGATTAGCATCTTTGATACCGACATTGTGACTTTCGAAAAGCCTAAGTACACATTAGAGATTCGTAGTGACGGCTTCACCTATGCGCACAAGAAGAAAGGTGTACTGAACGTTAGTTTCGACGATATACTGACTATTATCACGACGAACTACTTCAGCTCCAATGGTAGCTACAGTATTAACCTGGTTAGCGTAGATCCTAAACAGAAGATGATAGATATAACTTTGGATGAGGATTATGGCTATGAGAATCATAATATCAAAGAGACTAAGACATTGCTCACAGCATTTGCTGCTCACAAACTCACTAAGGACTTTCCAAACAATATCGGTGAGCTAGATCTCACACTTGGCACGACTCTCAAGGAGAAACAGATAAAGCTCCGCGGTAACAAGATTATCGGTGCTAAGCATGAGGTTGATATTAATGATATTAAACGAGTAGTATGCGCAGTCAGCGCTATAGGAACCTTTGGCATATATACTAGCGAGACCAAGAAGGGATTGTTCGATAAGGCGGATATGGTTGTTCCGATTAATTCCGTCACAGCTCCACTCCTCGAGGCGATAGTCACTAAGAATACAGGCAAGGGAATAGATTTCAGCAGAGGTAACAATTGGGATCAAAAGAACTCTGAATTTATAATTATTCGCTTTATGGAGCCAGGTTTCTTCCTTACAGATAGAGATTCAATCAAGGAAGAATGGCAGAAGATAGCCTTCGATAGAGTAGTTCAGTACGGATATTTTATCAACAAAGATATATAATTTAATTAGCTATAATCAAGATACATTCCTATCTTTTTTTATACGCACACTTTTAAAAGAGTGAGCCATGGCTCACTCTTTTAAATTGTGCTATCCATCTAAAAAAATAATCGAAACAAGTAAAATTATTGGTTAAAAAAATATTGCGTATTTATGTTATTTGAATTAAAATACAATATGTATTAGTTCAATATAACTAACTTTTGTAAAATATATCTAACTTATTCAAAATTTTCACACTCATTTATAGGAGGAAAGATGAAGACAACTGGTTTCAAGGGAGTGCTGTCCTTTGTCGTAGCCGTGGCTGTTACCGCCGCTATGGCTTATTCGGCTGTTACGGTCGTCGAGAAGAACAACGCTGCTAAAGAAAAGGCTGCCAAGGAAGCTCAGGCAATTGGTTCAGAGGTTTCCACAGACGGTCTTAAAGATGGAGAATACGAAGGTACTGCAACCGGTTATGGTGGTCCCCTTACTGTTCGCATCACCGTCAAGGGTGGAAAGCTGACAGATATCAAGGTTATATCCCAGACAGAAACACCAGAGTATTTTAACAGGGCGAAAGCTGTAATAGGCAAGATTCTGAGCAGTGGTAATGTGAACGTTGACTCTGTTTCAGGAGCGACTATCTCTTCAAATGCAATCAAGAAGGCGGTTGCTGATGCCCTGCGCAAGGCTGGATCGAAGCAGCAGGCTAAGGTAACGCCAGTCAAGAAAGACGCTAAATCCGCTAAGGGAAGAAAAGGTAATGTAGCAGGATCTTTTGCAATCGGAAGTGCTAACCTAAAAGATGGTGTTTATATTGGATCAGGTCAGGGCTTCAACGGACCAATTAGAGTTCGTGTAACTGTTTCTGGTGGTAATATTACCAATGTCGAGATACTTTCACACAGTGACGATGCACCATTCTTTAATCGTGCAAAGGCTGTTATCGGTAGACTGCTAGGACGTCCAGGCAAGAGTGTAGACACAGTCTCTGGAGCTACATATTCCAGCCGTGGAATCATCGATGCGGTGAGAAATGCACTTGCAGGTGCTGGCAAGATTAACGTCACCAATACTAGCAAGCCTAGCACAGGTGACAAAAAGCCAAGCACAGATGATACAAATCCATCGGTTAACCCTGAGACAGGGGAGCCATCATATGTAGATGCAGCTCTTCGTAAACATTACCCGGGAGATAAACTCAAGGATGGCGAATACACTGGAATTGGTATCGGATACCTCAATCCAGGTGGAATCAAGACTTACGTTACAGTTAAGGATGGTGAGATATCTAGCCTCAGAGTCGGAATAGGCGAGGATTATCGCGATGACATGGGACCATTTAGAAGAAAGGCAGAGAACGTACTACCTTTCTTACAGGGCAAGGAAGGTCGCTGGAACATCGCGAAGATGGGACTTTATCGTGAATATTTCGAGTCAATAAGAAAAAGCAGCGATCCTAAGGCAAAGGTCAAGGAACTATTTGGCGACAAGTATGTGAGCATGCTCAATGGACTATCAGGAAATAATACTGAATCTGACCTCACACTCATGTCGAGAACCGTAAAGACTTACATGAGCGACCGTTACGAGGGCAAGAAGATGTTCGATAGCGTAACAGGAGCTACAGTTAGTGCGAGCGGAATTTCTGCAGCAACTAAGGAAGCAAGCAATAAGTCTGCACATGATCAGAAAACTAACTCTGATGTGAAGGAAGTTGCAATCATATCGCCTAAGACCAAGACAGTAGAGGTTAACACCGGTAGCACAGTTGATTTCTCTGAACTTAAGGCAAAGATTGTAAAGAAGGACGGAACAGTATCAGAAGCTTCGTGGGATGATTTTGCAGCAAACGGACTCAGCATCACTGACGAGGACGGAAATGCAATCGAAAACGGCAGCGATCTCAAGGCTTATGGTGACAAAAAGGTTATCAAGGCTAGAGTAGTTCACAAGGAATCACTATCATATGACAGCTTCAGAATCCTAGTTGGACGTTACAGCAGAGACTACATCGTAGGACTTGAGTACAGCAAGGACGGTTCGAAGTGGTATAAGGTGAGCAAGGTTGATATGGATTCGGTAGATGACCGCAAGATTGATGACCAGCAGGTTATCGATGCACCGACATCGTTCGAGTATGAAAATGTTAAGGTTCGTCTGGTTTCCAAGAAAGGACACCGTTACGAGTACACAACAGACAAGAAGCCTGTAAATAGAAAGGTTAAGTACACATTAGTAAATGACGAAAATCCTAATGCTCCATCTGCGCTGTTCGTGACATTCCAGCTTTCTGGCACAGAGGCCGACAAGCAGCTTGTTGAGAATAATGGTGGAAATAATGACAATCCAGGAACAACAGATCCAGATGAGAATCTACCTGAAGTAGAAGTAGACAGCAAGGTAATCGAGACAGAACTCGATGAACCAGGCAGACCAAAGTGGACTGAGCGTATGCCTATTAAGCCTGCGACTGTTAAGAGTCTGGATAAGGATGCAGAGATGCAGGCAACCATCGAAGGACTTCCTAAGGGGCTCAGCTTCGACGGTACAACTATCACTGGAACACCAGTCGTGGACGATAATAACTGGGACGGTGACGGGGGGATGTTCAAGACAGTAACCCTGAAGTTCAAAGCCAAGAAGAACGGTAAACTGCTAGTTAGAAAGTACAAATACTGGATTTATAGAGACAAAGACCACGACGGAATCGCGGATGACGATGAGGATGGCGGAACAGCATTTACACCTCAGAGAGTGAATACACAGCCAATAGAAGTGGATGGCAAGGAGCCAACACTCGAGGATTACAAGGCTAAGTTTAGCAACATTCCTGCTGACGGTTCGGTTAAGGTAACTCTCGTACAGAAGCCAGATCTATCCAAGAAAGGATATACAAGAGCAGTACTAGAGTTCTCGGTAGATGGAATAGATAAGAAGACTAAGACGCCAGTAATGGTTAATGTCAAGAATCCAGTAGAGAATGCTACAACTGCAGCTGTTGCAAGCAGTGCAGCTAATACAAGAAGTGCTGCTACATCAGCGATCGCTAGCTCAAACACAAGAGCAAGTTCAGGTGCAGCAAGTGCAAGTCACCCAGAGAGTGGTAAGGTTTATAAGAAAGAAGACGCTCAGAAGTCAGCAGAGAGCAGGGGAACTGCAGAGAACTCTGCTGCAGCTGAGACGGAAAGGACGGAATCGTGAACTTAATATTTGGAATCGCAGTGACTGTCATATTCTATATTCTGACGGCAGATGCAATTAAGAAGCACCCAGGGGCTTTTTATCTGGGTATATACGTATGGTGCGGAGCAGTTGTTATGTACTTCAACCTCGGATATGACCAGAAATTCCCAGAGTGGTTCAACATATACTTTATGAACATGTTCAGTAGAGGAATCTTTACAACAGCTACCTTTATGGTGGTAATGTATCTTGGTGTCATCACTAAGCACAACAAACTGTCTCGTAAGCTGATGAGCGTGCGCGGAGAGATATCTATCATAGGAAGCTTGCTGACTCTCAGCCACAACGTGGTGTTCGGAGTTAAGTACTTCCCGATGTTATTTACAAATCCAAAGGCTATGCCTACGAGAGAGCTAATCGCATCGTCAATCACTCTGTGCCTACTAGCTATGCTTATTCCTCTCTTTATCACCTCGTTTAAGGTGGTTCGCCGCAAGATGAGTGGTAAGACTTGGAAAAAAGTGCAGCGCATGGCATATCCGTTCTTTATCGGAATCTATGTACACATCATGGTGCTGTACTCAGCGGATGTAAAGTCTCACATAACCGGAATAATCATTTACACCTTGATTTACGGCAGTTACGTAGTACTTAGACTTAGAAAGGCAGCGCTAAAGAGCAGAAAGCTCAAGGCGGCTACAGCATAAACTCGATAGCTTTCATATTCTATACATAAAATAAAGTAGTAAGCAGGGGCTGGTCTCATTTGAGACCAGCCCCTGTGATGTTTCATATTATTAATACTTGTAGCTAGGCACAAGTTCCTTAAGCGTAGGCATGATGCCTACATTGCCAGGAGTCTGCCCTGGTAGCTGCCAGAAATCGTGAGCGCAGTACACGTTGCCCTCGATTATAGCAGGTCCAGTAGGAGTAACTGCGACGTCCCAGCCGACGTATCTGATCTGTGGAACCTCCATAGCTGCCTTTAGAATCATCTCCTTGGCCTCTTTGAAAAGAGGTGTCTTAAAACCTACTAGCTTCTCATGTGTATTAGGGTGCTCAGTATATAGACCCTCAGCCTTAGTATCACCAGAGTGTGCAGGGAAGAGGAACTCACCGGTCTCTAGGTCAACTGGTCCGTGAACTCCATAGTTATCTACAACTCTGCCGTTAATACCGAATTTCTGCACTGCGTAGATTAGGTGTGGCTTGCCGTCATCACCGATAATCGTGATCATACGCATCGTGTTGGCACTGCCGGAATATACCTTGTCGAGATCAGGATGGTTCTCGATAACGCCCTCGAGAGTACCAAATCCCTTTTCCTTGATATATGAATAGAATGCATCGAAATTCTCGAAGTCAGAAGTCACTAGTCTCTCGCAGCCTATGCCGCATTCGAGATCCTTCATCTTGCAGAAAACTTTGCCTTTTCTGTTGAAATACGCCTCGACCTCGTCCTTGGTAGCAGTCTCGAGTTCGATGAAATCACGACCGATGTAATCCTTGAATTTCTCATTAAATTCATCCTTGTTATCAAAGAAATGTGCGTAAGCAGGGTCATTCATCTGAGATACAAGCTTCTTGCTTCTGAATCTTGTGAGATAAGTGTCTCTCTCTGCATCGGTTTTGTCCCAGAACTGGAAGATTACATAATCATAGTAGCCAGCATCGAATTTTCTCATGCAGTGCACAATGTCCATCACGCATGCAAGCTTGCTCTTACCGGATATTCTGTGTGCTTCGTTGACACAGTCCGTGAACTTCTTGAAGCTCGCGTTCTTTAGCACTCTTAGTCCGTACTTTAGTTTGCTTTCGCCCATTTAATTTCCTCGTTTCATAAATCGTAAATTTTCAGTTTATCTTTAACATTTTATATCAGGTAATAGTTATAAATCAAATGTTTATTGGGCAAATTCATGCGCCGTAGGATGCCCAATGCCTTGCAGACTATGGTATCATAAGCATATTGAATTTAAGAAAAAGAAGTTAATAAGATTATGCAGCTAAATGATCTTGATAACGGCACTGCAATCGATAGCAGCACAGTGTTAACACTGGGAGCATCAGCGTCTTACATCATAATAGATACATGAAAAGGGCTTAGGAGATATGGCTAGACAGAGATACTCGGGACAAGGATATAGGGGATACGGTAGAGTGAATAAGAAGATGGAGAAAATGGTTGCGACATTAGTGATTGCTGCAGCTGTTTTCGTCCTTAATCAGATGGGAATAGATATAGGAGGCTCAGGTAGCTCAGGTAGCAAGGTAAAGCCCCTAAAGGAAAAGAGTGTAGAGCAGCTACTCGATGAAGTGAAGGTTGCTTCTCCAGATGAGTACGCAGATTATGACCGTGACTCCTATACAGAGCCATACAAGAAAATCGAGTATAAAGGCAGAAAGTATTCGCTGAGAAAGTTCGCCTTTGTGACGAGTAAGCACTACAAGGATGGCGATTATATAGACCCATATACGGGCGATGAACTCTCTCTTGATGACAGCAATTTTGACCATATCATCCCGCTTAATTATGTGAATAAGCATGGGGGCGCCAAATGGAGCCATTCCAAGAAGCATCAGTACGCGACAGACGTTCGAGTTGGTGTAGACGTAGATGGGGCGGTAAATCGCGATAAGTCAGACAAGGGGCCGAGCGAGTGGCTGCCAGAGACTAATGTTGATGACTACTGCTACACTTGGCTGGTCATCGCTGTGAGCTACGATATACCGCTTTCGCCAGAGGACGTCAAAGTTATTAGGGATAATATCGGAAGCAGTCCAAAGCTGATAAATCCATATAATTAAAGGAGTGCTGCTATGTACATGTATTATTACGACTCGCCGATGGGTGTTATTAAGCTTTGCGCAGATGAAGAGAGCCTTCTCGGTATCTGGTTCGATGAAGAGCGGATAGCAGAGGCTTCTTTAGATATCGAAGCAATCGATAATTTCGATGATAATAAACATATAAGCGATGCAGTGCGCTGGCTTGACGAATACTTTGCAGGAACTGTTCCAAGCTTTACTCCGAAGCTAAAGCTGCAAGGGTCAGAATTCAGAAAGAACGTCTCGAAGATAATGCTGGAGATTCCGTATGGCGAGCTTAGCACCTATGGTGAAATTGCAAATGAAGTGGCTATGAGAATCGGTAAAGACCGCATGTCAGCGCAGGCTGTTGGAGGAGCAGTCGGTAGCAATGAGTTTTCAATCATAGTGCCTTGTCACCGAGTGGTTGGGAAGGGCGGAAAACTCACGGGCTATGCGGGAGGAATGGATAAGAAGGTTTATCTGCTTCGCCATGAGGGTGTTGATTTCGAAGGGCATAATCTAAGGATATAATACTTGTATTTCACCTCATAGCATCATATTATGATACTATGAGGTGTAGATATGATAAAAACATACAATATGATTATGCATGAGTTACATGAATACAGAAACCCTAAGACAAAACTTGGAAGATTAGTTAAGGAAGGCGTGTACACGCCTGTTATCAGGGGGCTTTACGAAACAGATCCTAATACGGCAGGGTATCTTTTGGCTGGAAGTATCTATGGTCCATCCTATTTGTCGTTTGATTTTGCTCTTTCGTATTACGGAATGATTCCAGAAATTGTTTATACAGTGACATGTGCAACATATAATAAAAAGAAAAAGCGCATATATGAAACTGAATTTGGCAACTTTATATACAGAGATGTGCCAGTTAAAGCATATCCAATAGGAATAATTATTAAGAATGAAGGTGATTACTCATTCCAAATTGCAACGAAAGAAAAGGCTTTGAGCGATAAGCTTTATTCAATGAAACCTATTTCTAATCAAAAAGAACTAGAGACCGTACTTGTTGATGAGCTTAGAATTGATATGGTTGAAGTATTAAAGTTGGATGAGAATGATCTTCGTGAAATTTCAGAAGCATATCATTCAACGAATGTGAGTCTTTTGTATAGGCTGGTTAAGAGAAGGACGATAAAAAATGAAAAACGTGATTGAACAGATGCTTGCAAAATAGCAGGCAGAGCTATGCTCTTTGCCTGCTATTCTCGTTTGATTTTAGAATTACTTTTCCGCCTACCGTCCAGTTGATGGCATTTGTAGGGCATATGCTCCTGCACTTGCCGCAGCGAATGCATTCAACGCTGTTGATATTATGCAGAACCTTGACCTGCATATCGCAGTGGATTTCGCATCTCATGCAGTTAATGCATGTACCTCTATCTACTTCCATCTGAAGCACGCTAAAGCGGTTGAAAAGCGAATATATCGCGCCTAGAGGGCATATGTATTTACAGAAAGGTCTGTAGATCATCGTCGAAAGTATGACCGTGATAATCAGGAGAATCATCTTCCAGTCGAACAAGATGCCCATCATAGCTCGGAGGGATTCGTTCTTAATGAGAAGCGGGATACCGGCTTCGATAGTGCCAGCAGGACAGATGTACTTGCAGAAGAAAGGCTCTCCAATCCCAAACTCATTCGATATTGCGATCGGAAGTGCAAATACGAATACCGCAAGTATAACGTATTTGAGATATCTGAGCGCTCTATCTAACTTCGTAGGTATCCTTCGCTTCTTAACTCTAATCTTGTAGAGCAAGTCCTGAAAGAATCCAAACGGGCACAGAAATCCGCATACGAACCTACCGAGAAATGCTCCAATAATAAGCAAAAACCCCATCACGTAGTATGAAACGTGGTATTTGTTACCGTTTTCGACCGACTGCAGTGCTCCGATAGGGCACGCTGCGCCGGCTGCCGGGCAAGAATAACAGTTTAGACCAGGTGAGCAAAAACTCTTACTCTTTCCTTTGTGTATGGTGCCGTCGGTAAAATTCGAGACATGCGGATTGGTCATGAACGTCGCTAGGAGCTGAACTAAATGACGCCTCGTGTTGTTAGTCTTCATGGCGCCTCCTATCCGATTCCTATGCACTCGAGACAGACGGTGGCAGCCTTGCTGAAGACCGTCATCATCTCACCTCTACTGATACCTATTATTAACATAACGATACCAGCCGCGATGAGCGCAGCCGGTATCAGCCTTTTATACTTTTTAGACATAAACTATTCCTGACAATCCCTACCTATGATAATTTCTTAAGATGCGAATTTACTTCCTTCATGTAGAGTTCAGTAATCGCATCAGTATCATGTGTTGAGAAAGCTCCAACCTTTGGATCGCCAATTTGCTTTCCGTTCTTATCAAAGAACACGGTGGTAGGAGTGCCACTTACGTACTGAAGGAGTCCTTCGTTCAAAGAGTCGCTTGGAACGAGCGTCTTTGCCGTCAATCCCTGCTTAGAGAGAATCTCCTTTGCAGTGTCTGGTGAGGCTTCTCCATCAAGACAAATAGATACAAACTGTACGTTGGAAGGAAGCTGGTTCTTGAGCTTCTCAAGTGCAGGCATCTCATCGATGCAGTAGCCACAAGTCGTCGACCATACGTTAACCACGGTGAGGTCGTAATCCTTCAGGTTATGCTGTGTGAATTTTTCACCGTCAAGTGTAGTTGTTTCGAAGTTCTTAAGGCTAGCCTTTGGGCCGTTACTGCCTTTTGAATCTGAATTTGAACCGTCCTTGCCGCAGCCCGTGAATGATATTGCTAGCACAATCATAACTGCCGTAAGCAATGCAAATCTCTTAATTTGTAGTTTTCTCTTCATAATATTCCCCAATATTCCTTATTTATCGTGATTAAACGAAACATAATGTATTATAATCTTACGATATGGGTTTAGTATAACATCTAAGTGACGAAATTAATCATTATAAAAATCTTAATTTAAATTGTACACTATCAAAAATATTGATGAATGCGATATATTGACCGGAGAGGTCAACGATACTAAAATGTTACGATATGGAAAAGGAGAATAAGGATATGAATATTACAGTTTACTGCGGATCTCGATTCGGTGAGAAGTCCGTGTTTAAGGATAAAGCAATTGAGCTCGGAAACTGGATTGTAGAAAGTGGACATAGCCTCGTGTACGGCGGCGGAAATGTAGGACTCATGGGAACCGTTGCAAATACAGTTCTAGAAGGCGGCGCCAAGGTCTATGGTATCATCCCAGAGTTTCTGCTCGACCAGGAGAAGGGACACGAGGGCCTCTACACACTTGAGATCGTAAAGTCTATGCCAGAGCGCAAGACTCGTATGATCAATCTTGGTGATGCTTTTATCGCACTCCCAGGTGGGCCTGGCACACTCGAAGAGATTTCAGAGATAATCTCGCTAAGAAGACTAAACAGAACTGAGAAGCCTTGCATTCTATACAATATCGAAGGTTTTTATGAGCCTCTAAGAAAGCTGATTGAGGAGATGGTAGCTGCCGACTTCCTGCCAGCTGAAGACCTAAGCAAGGTTGTCTTCGTGAGCAATCTGGATGAGATTAAGGCTGCGCTGGGCGAGGAATAAAAGTAATAAGGGAAGATAATGTTGCTTATGAGAAATCCCTGCGAGTGATGGAATTCATGCTTGCAGGGTTTTTAGTGCACTAATTTACATATAATTCATTATAAGGATTATCTATACAAATGGCAGAAGTATAGATATAAGCAATTGTTAGAATTTTGATAGACTAGCTAGAATAATAAGGAATGTTATTCCCCAAAATATAAAATATAAAAGGAGGAACTATGAAGTTCAAGAGCAAGAGATCAAGAAGTCTAGTAAAGGTCCTAGCGCTATCGATGATACTATCGACAGCACCATTGTTTGCCTTTGCAGATGATTCTACAGTTACTGAAAAAACAGAAACTGCAAGTGTTTCAACCGAGGCGAAAGCTGAAAAGGGTGATGCTACACCGGCTACAAGTAGCGTATCACAGCCAGCTAACCCAAGACACGGATCAGGATTCCGTGCAGCAGAGCCTTCCAAGACTGGTCCTTATAAGGAGTCGGATTTTGCACTTCTATATAAGACTGAGAAGGCAACACTTAGGAACATGCCTGTAATTGACAAGGCAACAGGTAAAGTGCTAACTAAACCAATTAAGTTCAAGGTTTGGAATGCAACACTTCAGAGATTTGAAAAGGAAGTTACTTCATCTAACGGTGTGCTTCCAGATGTTGAATTAATCAAGGAGCATCATTACATCATTTTTGCACAGGACAAAGAGTATAACTTCAAAAATAACGCATACATAATTATCAAGGAAACTGGAAGTGTCGTATATAATGACAGAACTCCAATTACAACGAGCCATCCAGGACAAGATGAAAAAATCACATCATTCGTCCTAGAGAAGAGGGCTACACCGATTACTGATGCTACAAAGGCAAATCGCGTAAAGATTGATCTACAGCTCTTCTATATGGAGAAAGTTGGCAGAAACTATCTACCGAGTGACGATAGTTTTGACTGGGAGGGAACTAATTCAACCCTAGTTCTGACAAGCCCGTTCGAGACAATTAGAGTTCCAATCAAGGACAGCACAGTTGAAGTTGAACTCATGGAAGACGATGTATACACAGTAAGTGTTGAGAGTAAGCAGCTCGGCATGTATACGTATCCGCTAACTGTTAAAGACCACTCAGAGCGTGGTGCTGACAAGCTTGCGTATAACCATCTCAGCTGCACAAACAAGGATACTATCATGCTTTTTGACAAAGATGGTCAGATTGAGAAGAAGTATCTTGATGCACTAACAAGCGTAAGTGGAAAGACTAAAGTAGAAGGACTAAACTTCAACAGCAGAATTTTACCAAGATGGTTCGAACAGTATAACGATAGCGTAAGATACACTATGAATGAAAAGCTTCTCGATAAGGCTGTTGCAAAAGGTCTAAAGGGAGATTTTGACGTAATAGATATTCACTCTATCAATATGGCTAGAACTGAGCGTTCACGTCTCATGCTTGCTGAAGGTCAGTTCTTTAATTACACAACTGAAGTTCAGTCTGGTAAAAACGTGGGAAAGGTTTCATACATAGACAGCGATGGCAAGCTAAAGCCACTATCGTTCGCTCAGACTGGTAATAAAATCAAGTTCAATATGAATTCCCTGTCCGTATATCCGATAGTGGTTCAGTACGTATCAGATAGCAGCGTTCAGTATGTAGCAACTGAAGGTGACGGATTATCATTTGAGAAGGGTGATGACGTTGATGTAAAGGCTGTATTTAAGTCTACCTCTTCAGTGGACAAGAGCTTTGAAAACTTCAGCGGAGTGGAAGTTGATAACGTAAGGCTCGAGGATTCTGACTACACTGTCACTAAGGGAAGTACAGTTATCAGGCTTAATAAGAGTTTTGTGGACAGGCTATCTGCTGGTAGACACACACTTACTGCATACTTCGATGCCGACACAAAGTCAACTTCGATTGCATTTACAATTAAGCCTGCAGCAGTGCGTAGCAATAATAGTGCTGTAAATAATACAAGTTCAAATAGTAGCGCACCGAGAGTTTCTAACTCTACGGTTCGTAGGAGCGCTGTTACATATGGTAAGACTGCCAAGGTAAGAGCAGGTAGAGTTGTAAAGACTGGTGATTCAGGAAATTATGCTCTATATGCTGTGCTATTAATTTCGTCAATATCCGTACTATCTATCTTACTTAAGAGACGTAAGGAGAATTAGAGGGAAGATACTGGAAAGGAATATGAGAGAGATTAATAAGCTATCTATATTAAAAAAGCTTTCTTTGGTGATAATAATAGCTGTTTCGCTATCAGTGATTTTATCAGGCTGCACTGAACAGACAAGAAAACAAGCGCTTGAAACAGTCAAGGGCATTAAGATAGAATCATACATGGTAGAGGAACAGCCAATAGTCAAAGACCTTAAGAAGGAATTCTCGAAAGAAATTGACAAGGCTAAAGATGATAAATCTATAAAAAAACTACTAAAGGATTTTAAGTCTCAGATTAAGTCTATCTCAACTAGAGAGGATAAGATAAAGGCTTGTAAAAGGCTTCTGAAAGAGCAGATTGATGCAATGGATGGGAGCAAAGCTGAAGAAGCACGTAAAATTCTGAAGTCATATGAGAGGAAGTTCAATAAGGTAAAGAGTGACAGTGATCTTACTCTGTTAACCAATGAAATCGGTCAGAAAATTGCAGAGAAAAGTGGTACGTCGTTTGACGCAAGTGCGACGACAAATCTAATCGAAAAGGAAAATGAGACTAGCGAAAAGCTGTCTAAGCAAAAGAGTTTATCTAGCAGTAGTTCTACAAAAAGCAGCTCATCGAGTACAAGCACAACTAGCCAGAGCAGTAGCGATGGTGGCAAGAAAAAACACTGGGTACCTGCAGTTACTAAGACTATAACGCATCCAGAAACTACTAAAGAGAAACGATATATTGTTAGCTATGTATGCCAATGCGGAAGATCATTCCCAAATCTTTCAGCATGGCAAGCTCATAAACCAAATCCTTGAGATGGGAACCATGTGTACTACAATCCAGTCTGGGGAACTAAGACTGTAAAAGTACCTGCATGGACTGAAACCGTGGTTGTTTCAGAAGGTCACTGGGAATAGGTGAAAAGATGAAAAGAAAGATATTACCGATTATTATGATTTTGGCTATAAGCACAGCGCTACTAGCCGGCTGCACTAAGAAGGGTGCAGATGACAAGAAGAATAAGGACGGATACACGCATATCTCTGGTAAGGAGGCTGCTAAATTCGTTGAAAATGCTGAAAAGGATGACGCTAAAATCATCGATGTACGAGGCAAGGTTGCCTGGGGAATGGGCCATATTCCGAAGTCTATACCTGTATGGTACGAAGACTTCGATAAGGGGGAAGTAAAAGAACTCCCTGATAAGAACCAGAAAATCCTGCTTTACTGCGATTACGGCGGTCTGAGTAAGAGGGTTGCAAAGCGACTTGTAAAGCAAGGGTATACCAATGTGTATGAGTTTAATGGGCTCAAGGTATGGAAGGGTAAAGTCATAGTCGAGGAGGAGTACAAAGACCTGCAAGAAGGTGAGAGCAATTAATTCCTCTGATGAACAAGCAACAATTCATAAAGTCAAAACAGCGAGGGTTATACCCTCGCTGTTTCAGACTGTAGACAAAGTCTCGCCATACAAAGACGAGGCTTTTCTAGTGCACTAA
>ERZ772971.166-NODE-166-length-42463-cov-9.605923_pt1 | contig 42463 bp, 55 predicted proteins | sample MGYA00511943_ERZ772971 | MGnify/ENA primary metagenome ERZ772971 (study PRJEB29015, sample SAMEA2737929) | human oral metagenome | biome: human oral; feature: human-associated habitat; material: dental | place: China | collected 2144 ... | reverse complement strand
TAGGTGAATTATATTCACAATTTTGACACACAAATGTCGCTTTTTTCTTTGCGATAATAAACCTCTTTCTATATCTCTAACTCACACTCAATTACTTGGCAAAAATCAATCTTCTCGTCTGATACAAATTGGCGCATGAGCATTCGATGAGCGACAACTAGTACTGTCTGGTAGTCTCGGTACTTTATCATAGTTTGCAAAAAACGCGCCTTCATCTCTTCAACTGTCTCATATTGAATAGGACTATTAGGAAGCAACTCCCCCTTGTTTTCTAAAAACAGAGTACGTGCTTTTTCAAAATTCTCTATGCCACTTTCGTAAACCTGCCATTCATGTAATAAAGGCTCTACTCTTAAAGGAAGGTCCGTAGCACAAGTAAGATAAGAAGCCGTTTCTAATGCTCGCGTCACTGCAGAAGACACCAGTATATCAGCTGAGCCAAGCAAAGGATTTTGGCAAAGTTCCTGAGCTTGTCGCCTTCCTTTCTCAGACAAAGGAGCCAAATCTAATCCAAAGCCAGTGTAGGAACACTCCTCTAACTCACGATAATCTGGCTCCCCATGACGCACAAAGATAATCTTCATCCTAGTGCCCTGTTGATCCAAATCCACCAGTACGAACTCCGTCTGCCTCATCCCCATCTGCAATTAAAAATGGTGCAAAGACAGCCTGAACCACACGTTCCCCAACTTCAAGAATAATCTCTTGGTCTGTGATATTTTTCATCTGCGCAAAAATATGCCCTTCATTTCCAGGATTTCCATAATAGTCCCCATCAATAACGCCAACAGAGTTGATCAAGACTAGACCCTTCTTACGAGGGTTTGAAGAACGGTCATAGAGATAGAGCACTTCTGTCGGCTGCATATAGGCCTTGACCCCCGTTGGAACGAGAACAATCTCTCCCGGAGCAATCACCGTGCGTTCCGCAACCTTTAAGTCATAACCTGCCGCATGAGCCGTCTCACGCTTCGGTAATAAATTTTCGTCTGTAAAACTCGAAACCAATTCAAAACCACGAATTTTCATCATCTTCTCTTTTCTATTATCACTTATTCTAGATTATTCTATCTTATTTATTCGGAAAAAGCACGAAAAAAGAGCACACAACAGTTATAGGCGATACTATAATTTACACTGTTTCACAATACGTTGAAATTTAGAGCTTTAAAGCGAGGGTAAAGTTGATTTTTTACATCGTTTTACAGAGGTTTACGACATTTTTGCCCCTTTTTTGCCCCTTTTTTAAAACAAAAAACACTAGTTGCTGCTAGTGTTTTCAGAAAGTGGTAAATATTAGATTATAGCTATATTATACCACATTTTGTTTCAGAACAAACAAAAAAACCGCAAGCTATTGCCTGCGGTTGGTGTAATCTAATTTGAAAGTCCTTTCTGTTTTTATTTTTCTTCTTTTGGTTTGTCGACGACGGTGATAAGTCCGTCTGGTTCTGTTTTGAATGCTGGGTCTGTGTGGAGTTCACCATTCGCCTTCAAATAGTACCAGCCATCGCCTGACTTAATGAACTGTTTAGATAGCATATAACCATCTTTTTCTTCCATAAAATACCAGGTTTCACGATATTTAACCCAACCAGTGGCCATACGACCGTCTGATTTGAAGAAATACCAACGGTTATTGATATACATCCATCCTGTGACCATAGCGCCGCGTTTATCAAGATAGAACCAGTCTTGACCATCATTGAACCAACGATTGATTAAGCAATAGCCACGATCGTCAAAGTAGAACCACTCATTGTTGATTTTCTTCCAGCGTTTCGTTGGATAAGAGCCATCGGACTCCTCCCACCACCAGCCGGTATCATTGCGTTTCCAGCCACCTTCAGATAGACCGCCTTCAATATCTTTCTTGAATTGTTCACGACTGATTCCCCATTTTGCCAGATAAGGATATGGGTCAACGTGATCTGAGTGGTTGTTTGGTTGGTTATTCGTGCAATACTCATGCGTTTTAATCCCAGCCAAACTTCCTGTATCAAGTGTTTTCGGCAAACCTGCTTCGTCCGCAAGATTTCGCAAAAGCTCAACATAGAGCTTGTAATCGCGCATGAATTCTTCTTTACTTCCGTGACTCTCGATCAATTCGACTGCTGCGTAACTCTCAGCATTCCAACCGCCCCCAACATCCCAACTTCCGTTATTTACAGGACCGACCTGCATGACACGTCCATTCCCTACAACGTGAGAAAAGAATCCAAGTTCAGGGTCTTTACGATAATGGTAATCGGCTTCATTTTGGGCGGTAGAGTTTCGATTTCCTGTTGAGTGCGCATGTACTTGACGATAGGGTTGCACACCGACCTGAGGCAATCCTTCTCTGTATCTACTTGTATCAATATCCATTATTGTTCCCCTTTCCAAGCATCGTTCATTTGCTTGACAGCTGACTCAACAAATGTATCTAAGTCCTTATCGGTCATGCTGATGTTGTATTTGGTCAGCTCAGCACGGATTTTCGTGCGGGCTTGCTCCAATTTTTCTTCGCCTTTATAGCCAGTTTCAGAAGCGACTTGCTCCACGGCATTGACCGCATTTTTGGCCAAGATTTCGACAATCTTGATGGTTTTCTCTCCACCTTTTTGAACCAGGTAGTCCTTGACCGCTTTAACGGCGATTCCAGCCAAAATTACAAGGATGCTGATTGCTCCGTTTAGTAAAATTTCGTTAATCTGTTGCATTTATATTTTCCTCCACAATTTCTAATTCTAGAAATTTTTCATACAGTACCTTGATGGCTCCATTTCCACCAAGCTCGACATAACTTTCATATAGACGAGACAATTCCTCAATCTCATGCTGATTGGTATTGCCTCGTCTAATTGCTTTTTTTAGGTTTTCTTGCAATCGAAAACGCTGTAATCTTTGAAGACCTTTTCCAATAACGCTCAAACCTTTGCTATTATCTTTGCCGATAGTCTCAACATTCGAGACTGTCTTTTCAATGGCACTAATTTTATCAGATAAGAGACTGATTTGTTTGTCAGTCTCTTTTGTGTTCTGCGTGCTTTTGAAAGAAAAATAGCTAGGAATGATCACGATTAGAATCGGACTCAATTTATCCAAAAATGCTAGTAATTCCAATCAGACCACTTCCAATCTACTGTGCAGGAACTCGAGTAGTTTCAAGATCACTTTCGGCTTTTTGCCCTTCCCACTTCCAGATTGCAAGGATACCATTTTGAGATGGTACGCCTTCAAGCTGCTTGAAAGATTCGCCTTTGTAGGTGAAAGCCTGATTTGTCTGAATCAAGACACGCTTGCCCTCGCCGTTCAATTCAACGTGTTCAGGATTTTCAATCACAAACATATCACCTGGTTGATATGTCTTACCTTCTTCAGCGAATGGGAAGAGTTCGACAAGTTCCTTGTAGGTTGTTCCGTAGGCGATTTTCTCACCCATGATGGAATCTTGAGCCATGACTCGAACGACTTTATCGATTTTATTTGCAAGCGCAGAGAGTCTGTCCTGCTCACTCTTGTTTTGAGCAATCTGTTGCTCAGCTTGTTCAAGCTGTGCCTGTGCTTTGACGATAGCGCTTCCTGGATCTAGCTCGGCTTTTAGGATATCAAGAACCGCTTGAATAAGCACGTCTTCTTGGTCTTGTGTACGGTCACCAGCCAATTCCCGCTGGTTAGTGCTATAACGATTCCCGTCTTGCAAACGGATTTCTACAACGGTTGTAATATTGTCTCCAAAACCACGAGTATAAGGTTTGGTCGCTAGTTCGTAATTGTTAATTGCCATTTGTCATTTGTCCTTTCACTTCTTCAAATTTCGCTTTCAGCTCTTCGTCAGATTCAATGATGCGTTTCATTTGCTCAAGTTCCATTGCAGTAACTGTGTAGAGAGCCTCTAGAGTAGCCGATTGAGTAGCCTCATTACCGACTCTCTCACTTAGTGATTTAATTGTTAAGGTGCTGATTTGTTTATCTTGTTCGTTCATGCTATTTTCTCCATTTTTTCTATTTTTTGATTGAGCTCTTGAATTGCCTTGATTAAGTAAGGCACAAGAACAAATGTGTTGTAAGAGTAAGCACCGTCAGGATTTTCAAAAAACGCTTCAGGAGCGTACTTCTGGACATCCTGAGCCATGATACCGCAAGCGATATCTTCGATTTTGCCATCGTACTTTTTGCGATAGCTGTATGTCTTCAGATTTTTGACCACATCGAGACCAGAAACTGTGCTAGCTTCGATATTCGATTTATAGCGACGGTCTGAGATTTCTTTATTCATCGGGATCCAATCGTAACCAGAACCGCTGTAATAAAGGTAAAGATAGTTGTTTGAGGGCTCGAAATTTGAGTATTTAGACGAGTGAATCCAGTACCCGGATTTTCCTGAATTTTCATTGTTGTAGTAGATATGCCCTGTTACACGTAAATCCCCATGGATAACAGGTGTATTCCAAAATTCGGCCGTGTTATAGCAATACATTTTGCCGTTATTTTTCACGTACCATGCATAGTCTCCAGGATACCCCCAATTGTTGCCCCAATTGACCCACAAAGCCGTCTGTGACCACTGGCCAGACCCATTACTCATACCGACTGAGAATTGATTTTGACCAGTGATCCAGTACACCGACGAATCTTTCTCATGTGTACCAATCTGGAATCCACCAATGCGACCTTTATAACCTTCAAGCAAGGTTGCAGTAACAACAACAGACCGAAGTTTGTTGATAAAGGCTTCTTTAGCAGCAAGCGTATCTGTGAAGATGTCGCTTGAGACGAACATCCGAGCCATTGCCATATCCATGACTAACTTGTCTGCTGTGATAGAGTTAGATCTAATGATGTCTGAATTAAGCGTTCCGACATTAGCATCGCCTACAAACAAACGCTTGAAGTAACCTTGAATAGCTGTGAGTTCGTCCAGCAAGGTCTTGCCCTTCAAACGAATTTTTTCAGCCTCAATCAGAATTTGATTGTTAGTCGCATTGATTTGCGAAACGATTGAACCAGCACTGGTCAGATTTTGAACAGCCCACGACCCAGCCAACTGTCTTTGAACTGTCTTCAGATTTTCGTTTTTCGACACCTCAACCTGAAACAGCTGACTTGTCATAGCCATGCGAGCGATCTTATCCGCAATTCCATTTTCAGTATTGCCTAAAATTCGCTCATAAAGCTGACTGGTTTCTTTGACACGTTGGAAGTCGGTCTGACTAGCCTTGCCAGAAAGCAGTGAGGTGATTTCAGTAAGTCTGCCATCTACTGCTGTTTTGTATTTGGCAATCTGAGTCGCTATCGAGCCATTTTGTGGGTTAGTAATAGCTTCAAACCTACGCTCAAGACCTCTCACATCTTCCTGATAGGTTGATTTTCCAACGTAATCTCTAGATATCTGCTCACGAACTGCGCTAACTTGACGAGCACTCTCTTCTCGAGCATATCGCTGCAAGGTTTCCTGTCGCTGGCCATCTTGACCGACATATTCCTGAATAGCTGATAAGTCTGTCCGCAACCCCTGAGCCGTGCGCTCAAAGACTGACCTAGCTTCGGTTATGAGGCCATCTGTGTCTTCGGGTGCCGGACTCCAATCTGTCGCGACGTTCCCGATTTCTAACTTAAATTTAGCCATCTCTTTTTCTAAGAGAATTTTCTCAAAAGAGATGGCTATATATTTGGCATTTTCAGGAAGCTTGATGATCTTCTTAAAGTAATCACTGAACCAAAAAGTAGAATAACCATTTTCAAGCGGTTGTCGTTGTTCATCAAAAAATTGCAAACCTGCCCAAATTTTTTTATTTTGAGGTTCAAGTTCCCAGATTTGCAAGATATAATCTGTATTTGTTACCTCAATCAAATTTGAATATACATATTTTTGATCTCTTTTAAGACTATGTTGGTAATATCCACCAAAATTGAAATTGGCATAAGCTAACAAGTTCGTGCCACCGACTCGCAAGCTCGAAAATTCTTCTCGCAATTTCCCAGCTTCAGCAACAACTAGAGTCTTGTCTGCCTTGTCCTTAGTTGCGTTCAGGATTTGCTGACGGATAGAACCAGCTCGCACCTCAAATTCAGCCAGACTCAACATCTGATTTAGCTTGTTCTGCGTGTCTGTCTCGAGACTTTTCACAGACTGCCTGATGTTTTCAGCAGTCACGTTGAGTGCGCTGATATCCGCTTTAGTTCTGAGACCTTCAGTCAGACGGCTCACACCAGCATCTAGTGAATCAGCACGCTGTTTGAAGTTGGATTCGACGGCTGAAATCTGACCTTCTATATCTTCAGGAGCAGGACTCCAGTCTGTCGGAATAGTACCATATTCAACCTTTATTTTAGTTTTTATAACGCTTCCGATTTCAAAATCAGAACCGCCACACCCAAAACGCATCGTGATAAAGTTAGCACCTTCCAACTCTTTGGGAAAAATTACAAAAGAGCTACTTTTGTAGAACTTATAAGATTTCACAGTATTCCCGTGTTCATCAAAATACGAAATGTAATTTTTGATAAAAATTGGATTTGAAACTGTTACATAGATTGCTTTCCCGAAAATAACAGGAATTCTAACACCATTCCGATCACTTACTGATTTTGGGTGAACGGTGGCTTCACCAAAATACGGATCTAATCCAGTTGCTTTAAATGAAATTTCACCAGATGAAATATCAAATTTCAAATCTGTTAAATGGCTACTTCGAAGGATATCCTTATTTTTACTCAACGCATAAAGATTTGTACCCCCGACCTGCACACTCGCAATCCGACTTTTCAACTCATCCGCCGTCTGAGTGAGCTCCGACTTGCTGGCTTTACCATTGGCCAGATTGGCCAGCTCTGACAGTCTGCGAGTCGTTGTCTCTTCATACGTCGCTTGCGCCGACTTCACACCAGCCAATTCATTCTTGGTCTGGATAAGTGCTTCAACCTGCTTAGCAATCTCAGCTTCAGCCTGTGCTTGCTTCGGTCGAATATCGTTCGCGACCGTCCGCTTCAGAGCGTCCAAATCGCCCGACAGAGCTATCTGAGCGCTCGTAGCCTGTCTTTTGAACTCTTCAAGCTTGGCAACAGAATCCAACCCAATCCGCTTCGCTTCCTGAGCGAGTAAGCTACTTGCGCCAGCATTTCTCAAGGCTTCCTCGGCCTTTTGCCTATTTTCTTGGATAGTTTTTTTAATTTCTTGAGATTTTCGATTGAACTCCATATCGAATTTCTCGTGGTCGAATTCTGTTGGCTCAAGCTCCCATTCTGCTCCGTTCCAAAAGTACAGTTGTTTTTTGTCTCCGACGGTCAAAAATAAACGATCGCCTTTTCTCAATGTCCCTTTTGGAACATCTAAAGGCTTCACATCTCCAAAGTAGTTCGTGTTTTTTCCATCTGCTGACACTAAAGCTTTTGTTGCCGTTTTTAAAGCACGTTCGCTTCCTTCTATCGAATCAGTTAGCGTGCGTGACAAATGACTAATTTCACTTGTTACGCGCTGAACTGTTCCAATATCGTTGCAGACAACCTTTCGACTAATTAGATTGCCACCTACATCATATTCGCTGGTAAACGATACGATGCGGACTTTTTGACGAAATCCTAACGTTTCGTTAATGGCCATAATGTAATCGCCCGGATTTGGACGACTGATTCGATAGCCAGCTTGTGATAAGTCTTCCATATCGATTTCGACAGAAACCTTGTACGACTTATCCACATTTTCTTTCAGCCTTTCTAACAACTTCCCTGTATCTTTGTAGCGCTCATCTACAACAGGGTCTGCCTCAATTCGTCCATAAATAGCAGATAGTGGGCTCTCGTATGATGTTTCATAACGACCTTTCGAATGATCCTCATCGTCTTTCCAAGCACCGAGGCCACGTTGATAGGTTACAAAGCTATTGATATCTTTTTCTATTTTCAGCTCGTTCATATTAAAATCTTTACGAACGATTGTAGACAGGTCTGTTCCGATTCGTTTTAAGATTCGAATGACATGTCCACGGACAGAAAATTCAAGACCAGCGGCCTTGATAATGTCGTTGAAAAGTGACAGTCGAGACTTATTCCCAAAATTTTCTTTTCGAATAGATCCGACTGTTGTTTCCAAATTGTAAGTATAGCCACTACCTGAAAAGATCGCTTGTAGGTAAGTTTCAAATGGTTTTGAGCCATTCAAAGTAGTGTAAACCATAGATTTTGACATGTCGTAGAAGAATTGATGAACTGCATCAAATTCGACCTCAATCTGTCTCCCTGTGTCGTTAGGTTTTGCGTAAGTAATACGAAAATACTCATCATCTAAACGAAAACGCCAGCCTCGACCTATACCGTGCAAGACTTTATCATTGGTATAGATTGTGCCTTTCACAGACAATTCACCATTGACCGCATTAGTTACAGAGTAAGCAACTAGAGCACTATGCTCTGTACCTTTTTCATCGACAAATGTAATCAATCTATCACCTCCTTACTTATATAGCTCTTTAAAACCTAGAATTTTGATCGTCCCTCTAAAATCAGTGGAATAACGAACTTGCTTCTGCGGATTTGGTCGAATGACAAAATATTCATAATTTGTTCGAATGTTAATGTTCAAATCTGGCAATGCCATGCCTTTGTAAATTACATTTTCGACACCGGATAAGCGCAATTTATCGCCTTCTTTAATCGGTGTTGAAGTATGATTATAGACCCAACGTCTGCCATCAATTTCCAAAAAGAAGTTTGTTTGGCTAGCGCTTGCAGTCAATTCGACTACATAAGGCACTTCTAGCTGACTGAGAGTTGCTGTGCCCTTATATGGAATAACTCCTCCAGTCAAAACAATGTCTCGAGGTGCAGTTTCGCCAAATGGCATCTCAGCAGTCACCAGCTCAAAAGAAATGTTATATTTCATACCTGCTGCTGATTTACCGATAAAGTTATAATTAATTTCATTGCTGATATGCACCTTATATCGATACTTCCAAGTAGTGTGAGGAATATCTAAAAGGTTTATATCCCCTGTTTTAGCTCCAGGTAGCTCAAATCCATACAAGTCATCTTGTACTGGGTGCATTTTAGTGATGAAATAAGGTTCATCTCCATAAAGCCAACCTGCAAGCTCATCTTGTTTTCCCATAAATGCAGAAAGGCTGGCAACTGCCAACCTTCCAGAAACTTTAATTGTTTTTTGGCGCAAGGTGATCCCGTCATGGATATATCCGCTGCGCCCCTTAACCGTCCGCCTGTCTACCTCAATAGAAGGCGTACTATCAACAATTTTAATGTTATAAATGCCGAGCTGAGATAATTTAATCTCAGCGTTAGCATGTGTAATCAGTAAATCCATTTCATAGCCTTCCTATTCATAAACAAAGTAATCGTCTTTGATACGATCACGAGCTTCTCGCTCTTTAACAGACGTGTAAATCTTGTCGCCCACAATTTCGTTATGGATTTCAAATGTAGCATTTGATAATTGAGAATTCTTCACATCATCGCTTAGATTTTCCAAGCTTGATTTCAGACCAGTATTATTCACGCTGGCTGAAGTCGTAATCAAGCTATCAACGCCATAACTTTGGTCTGTGATCGCCATCGCATACTGTTTCGCAACACCGTTGATTCTGCGCACCCAATCAGACATACCGATATACATTCCCTCGCCTGTGAATCCACCAATAGATTTCATCACTCGAGATGGAGAATGAATATCCAGAGCAGAACGCATCACGCTTGCAATATTTGAAGCGATTGAATATGCGAGTGAGTAAAGACTACCAGCCATGCTTGCTAATCCATTATAGAGACCTGAACCTGCATGGACACCGACAGAGTACAGATGGCTAGCTAGTGCATTGAAGATACTCACAATTTGACTATTTGCAGAAGATGAAACGCTGACAGCTTGATTCATTCCGCTATTAAAAGCAGAAGAGACGGCAGACATCCCTTGTTGGACATAACTCTTGACCTTATTCAGAGCACTATCGAATGTCTGAGTCATCTTGTTCCCGCCCGAAGTTGCAGCTTGGTCAACTTTATTCATGCCGTCTGTAACAGCCTTAGAAACACCATTCATGGCATTTGTCGCAGCGGTTTCAGCATTCTTGAAGTTGTTTGTGACAGCATTCGCAACTGCTTGAGAACTACTTTCGGCATTAGACTGCATAGTAGAAAATGCCGATGTAGTAGATCCCTGCATGCTATTCGCAGAGCCTGTCGCGTTTCCACTCATGGTACTATAGTTACCCGAAACAGCAGCTGCTGTACTGCTAGAAATGGCACTTGCGTTACTTTGAACTGTCTGGAATGCAGTATTTGAATCTGTTTGAAGTACCTGTAAATATGAACTAGCACTTGTATTCAATCCACTTAAATTGCTAGTGACATTCGCATTCATAGTAGCTGATTCAGTCGTTGCAGTTGCTTGGGCTTGTTGCATATTTGTGGATACATTACTACTTAATGTCTGCATGTTGGTACCGGCAGCTGCTGCAAGTCCTTGCATGCTTGTATCAACATTTGTACTCATAGCATTAACCTTAGTTTGAGTATCAAGGTTCATTGCATCCATAGAAAGACCGACATTCGTTTGCATGGATTGCGCCTGTAAGGTTGCATTCGTCGACATTTCTGATGTTTTAGCAGAAACATGATCCGACATTTCTGTTGTCTTAGCCTTAACAACTTCGCTTCCTTCGGTTGTTTTTCCGGTGACAAAATCCCACATACCACCGAAGAAATCTCCTACTGCTGAAACAACTCCACTGATTGCTTCAGGAACAGCTGTTAACATCGCCTTACCTAATTCAAAGATAATTTTAGTACCAGCTTCAAGAATTTTAGGCAAACCTGTAATCAAACTGATAACTAATTGAGCAATCAATTGCAGACCGCCCTGGATCAGTTGAGGCGTTGCTTGCATCAATCCAGAAACAAGGGAAGATACAATTTGGGCTGCTGAAGCTATGATTTGTGGCAAGTTTTGAATCAAACCTGTTACGAGAGACACGATTAGCTGGATACCGCCCTGAATTATTGCAGGTAAGTTAGATACAATCCCCTGAATAAAGGATGTGATAACTTGAACAGCGATACTTAGAATCGTTGGTAATGATTGGATGATACCATTAACAAGATTTTGTAGGATTTGAATGCCGTTCTGAATAATACTTGGCATTTGCTGGCCAAGACCAGTCAAGAAGGTCGTAACGGCCTGTTGAGCCGATTGCAAAATTTGCGGAAGATTGTTAAGGACACCTTGCACGAGATTTGCTAGTAATTCAACACCCATACCAAGCAACTGTGGAAACGCACTAGCAATAGACTGCACAAATGTTCCAATCACAGTCGCTGCTGAACTGATTAGAGAAGTAGCGTTTTGTCCCACTCCTTGAACCAAACTACCAATCAAATCAACACCAGCCTGTACCAAGACAGGAAACATAGTTGCAAAAGCGCTAGCAAATTTAGCAATTAAATCAGCGCCAGATGCTATCAAAGTAGGGATTTGACTTGTTATACCCAAGACAAGTTTTTGGATAATTTGAGGTCCTTTAGTCGTCACTGTATTTAGCAACTGGTCTATTTGGGCACCGAATTGATTGTTAATGATTCCCAACCCAGCTACTACAAGACCAAGGATTGCAGCAGGTCCGATAGCTGCTAAAGCTACACTCATGACCGACGCGATGCCTTGCGACATCATTGAAACAACAGACAACCCTTTTGAAGCAGCATTACCTAAAACACCAGGCAAACCACTAAGTTTAGATGCAAATAGCTCTACATATCCAGACGCTGAACTAAAACCGCTACTTAAAATTGATCCAAAAGTACCAATCTTACCACCTAAGCCGCCTAAAATACCTGTCAATTTTGTCAAGCTCTTAGTAGCAGGACCAAAAGCTAGCAATCCACCGACCAGGCTTAAAATAGGTGCGGCTGATGCCATAGAACTAGTGAATTTCTCCATGACACCATCAGCTAACTTCGTACCATTCAAGAAATGGTCTAAGACTGGATTGATGTTCGCCATTACATCAGTGAAATTTTGAATGCCTTGTGATTGGCTGAATTTATCTACCAGCTTATCCACATATTTGACGATTGTTGTAAATAATGGCAGTACTGATTCGCCGAGTTTAATCTGCAAGGTTTCAAATGACCCGCTTAGACCTTCAACAGCTCCCTTTAAGTTGTTAAGCTTTTCGGCAGCAACCTGTGCAGCAGTAACCTTACTGATTTCCGCTTGCATCTTATTCGCGCCATCTGCCCCCTCATTCATCGCGATAGTTGCAGCACGCACAGCATCCGTACCAAACAACGTCTTCAAAGCTTGTTGTTGTTGCTGTTGCGTTAGACCGCCTAAACTATCTTTTAAAACTTGAGATATTTCAGCAAATGAGCGAATTTTACCTTCGGCAGTAAAGAATTTATTAGCTCCATCTTCTGTAATGATTCCTAACTGCCTCATTGCATTGTATTGCCCTTTAGTTTGCGGTTGCAAGTTCATCAGCATAGTCTTGAGTGACGTACCCGCATCAGATCCTTTAAGACCATTCTGAGCAAACACTGCAAGAGCATTTGTTGTGTCTCTGAACGATAAACCTAAACCACTGGCTACTGGAGCTACAGAGGCAAGACCGTACTTCAATTCATGGACATCTGTCGCCGAAGCGTTCGCGGCACCCGCTAATTGGTTCGCTGCATCCACTACACTCAGATTGTCGCGCTTGAAGGCATTCAAAGCAGTCGAAGCAATTTCTGCTGCTTCTTTCAGGTCAAGCTCGCCTGCAGTTGCTAAGTTCAAAGCACCCGTTAGGCCTCCGTTTAAGATATCCTTGGTAGATACCCCAGCTTTTGCTAATTCTTCAATGGCATCCGCTGCTTCGGTAGCAGAAAATGCCGTATTAGCACCCGCTTTAATTGCTGCATCATGAAATTGCTTCATCGTTTCAGCACTAGAGCCAGTAACAGCCTTGATGCTGCTCATACGTGCTTCAAAGTCTGCTGATTTGGTAATCGCGCCGCCTATCGCATTTTTGATGAAATTAAATCCTGCATAAGCTGCAGAAATGCCCAGAGCTGTCTTGATGAGATTATTTGTAGCAGATGCCGCTTGATTCGTGTGATTCACAATGCCCATCAAAGCGTTAGTAGCTTTACTACCTGCTTGTTGAAAAGCATTACCCAGACCACTGGAAATTTTACTTGACAAGGCGCTGACTTTGCTGATCAGCTTGCCACCTAACGTGTTACCAACTTGATTTGTAAAATTATTTACTTTTCCTAAAGCTGAATTAAAGGCATTACCTATTGTGCTACCTAATTGTGAAAATCTATTTGAAATTGGAGATAAAGCACTTGAAATTTTAGAATTTAAACTAGTGAATGCTTGTGTTATTTTTGCTAAACCTGCTTGTATGGGTTCAGGCAATCTTTGACCGATGTTGGATGCAATACGTTGGATTTCACCCAGAGCGATATTTAAACCGCCTTTGAATCCTTGGCCTATTTTTTGACCGATTGAAGCATTTGAAGTTGCGAGCTCATTCATCAATTGACCAATTTTTTGAATCATTTGATTTGAACTATTGACCGCAGCTTTTTGTGCATTATCAAATGCTTGTTTGGTAATTACCACTATTTCATTCATTGATTTTTCATAATCTTTAGTATCTGCCCCAATATAAGCGTGAATAGAACCGTCAAAACTCATACATCCACCTCCTTCTGTTACTAATTTCTATTTGCAAACATCTGACTTGCTTTTTCAAGCAATGCCACAAAATCGTTTTTGTTTTTGATTTCTTTTTTTTTGTCTGGATGAAAAATCCTTCGAACTTTGTCCTTATCTCTCTTTTTACTAAGTTTCTTCGCATCGACTTTTTTAGCATTCAATGTATATCTCAGTTCAAGAGCTAGACCTGAAAGAGCTTCACGCTCTTCGATTTGTTTGTAGTAAAGACCTTCCAAAATTGCATCAAGCTCCCACTTATTGCAATTCAGGATTGTTTCTTGGTCGGTCAAACCAAGTCTTGCGCATTCTGTTAAGATACCGCGTTTTCCATCTTGCCAATAATTTCTGAAATTGCTTTGACTTGAGCTTCTGCTGTTTGATCCCCAGCTTCCGCTTGAGCTTGTGCCAATTCTTGTCCAAGTTTCATGTTTTCGATATATTTCAAAATCTTCTTCTTGAAAAAACCTGACTGCACCATTTCTTCTTCGATTTCCTGAAATAGCTCTTCCTGAGGATCATCACTTTCCGATTTTTCAAATCGTGCTTCAATAGCTGCCAAAGCTTCATCTTCAGATACTGCCTTACCTTTTTTACTTGCACAATATTGAATCAAATCAACAATCCCTTGGTCGTCACGATTGACAATTTTGAAGAATAGCGCACCAACACCATTTCCAGCTGACTGACCGTTTGCATCTTTAGTCGCCATATCTTTGTCAATTTTGAACATTAAACGATAATCAAATTTGATTTCAACGATTTTTTTTGCAACATTAAATTCCATGTATATACACTCCTTTTATAAACAAAATAAAAAGGTGACCTTTGACAGTCACCCCTTCTTAGATAGATTAGCGCTGGATGTTATCGTAGTCACCTGTTGTTTCGCCTGGGTTTTGGTAAGCGTAGATATTGTTCAACACAGCCAATTCCTCAGCAGACAGTGGGAATTTACCGTCTTGCAAGCGACCTACAATGCCAGCCGTGTACGAAAGCTCAACGAATTCTTCCACTCCATCATTGAATTCCACATCATCAGTGATTTTAGCGTAGCCAAACTTAGCAGGGTAAGCATCTTTTTGATTACCAGACTCACCGATTTTTGTTTTTACGCTTTCATCAACGATAACACGCCAAATCTTGATTGACTCCCCCTTAGCTTGCGCGTCTAAGACAACGTTGATTGACGGATCCATTGGAGCAAAGTATTGAGTCAATTCAATAGAGTGCTCGTCACTCGATTTTTCAAGCAAACGACCTTGTTGTGTTTGCTCATCCTGGTATTCACCACCAAGAGTAGTTGTTCCGTCTGTGCGATAAGCAGGAAGTAATGCTCCTTCACCTTTTTCGGCGTGAATTGATTGAATGAAATAGAATACCTTCTTACCAACAATAGGTTTAGCTGTAGTAATCTTTACTTGTCCTTTTTCAGCCATTTAGGACCTCCTTAATTAAAGTATTGTCTCGGTCGTCTTGATAACGATATGATAGACCTCACGACCGATTGAGTTATCCATCAATATAGTTGAAGTAGTTCTTGTGTTGCGCCCTAACAATCGAATAGCCTGCGATTTTACATCTTCGGCATACGCTCGATTTTTGTTACCAGGTAAGTAAATATCAATCTGAACCGTGCTATCTTCGATTATCAGCCCTGTCTGCACTGTTTTTGATGTGTCAGATGTAATTCCTCCAATCACCAAAAAAGGCTCGGCTACAGATGTTTTAGGTAACTTAAAATGGATTGGAACATTCAAGTGTTTCAATTTATTTCTTAAGCTGTTTAATAGTTCAGTTGTTGGAGAATTCATTGTCACCTACTTCCTAAACATTTTGTTAAGGTTATTCATCAATTTTGGATATTCCTCTCTCATCGCTGGTTCCATGAAAGGCTGTGCGGCCATTTTTCGTGTGCCCAACTCGACATATATTGAATAAAAAACAGGTGAAATGACTTGATAACCAAGCATTTTTTCTTGCATCGAGTATATGCTTTCACTCAGCCAACCAGTATCCCAAGGAGCATACAACTTAGCCAAACGCTCAACACGTAGACTAGAACGACTCAATTCCCTATCGACAGCAATAGGGGCTTGTCGTCCTTTTCTCTGTGTCTCGCGCAGAAATTTATCCAATCCCTTCACATGATAAGTTAAGCTCATAGATAAATCACCGTACTATTTTTGTGATGCTTCTTCCCTTGGATTCTTCGACGCCTACCTTTATAGATAACCTCTGAGAAACCAGTGTGAATCCCTTGAAGGTGTAGTTTGAAGCTATCAAGATTGTACTTCCCAAAAATCCCCATTTGTTCTGCATTCGTCAGAGAACCTTCCTGACATGGCAGAGGGCCAATTTCATTTTGAGTTGTGTCTCCAAAAAGCTTATCTTTAGGCTCAGCTTCTTTGATTAAAATAACTCTTTGGTTATAAATCATAGAATCACCTCCTAGATAAAACGAGCAATTCCTCGAGCTTTTCGCTTGCTAGCTAAAGAAATAAGAGTCTGTTTATCATCTTCAGATAGATAGCTATCTTCCCACGTAAACGCTCGTCCTTCTTCACTATCGGCCTTAGCACCCTCAGAATTAAGCTTGTTAAATCGTTTTACTGCTACATCGCGGACGATGTAGGCTGCGTTGTTTGGAATTTCCGTAATTGATGTTTCAGAGTAGCGATTGATAAAGGCAAGGATGCGCTCTATGCTCTCTTTGATGGTCAAATTCAGCAAGTCATCCTGCGCAGTATCGCTTAGTCCTTTTAATAATTTGATCTCTTTTAAAATCTCATTCGTATCAATCGCTGTCATTGATTATCCTCCAGGTACTGCTGCAGGAGCCACTTTTTCGATAGTAGTTTCTACGACACCTTGAGGGATTTCCGCAAACAGCACGTTAGCACCGAAGAATACAGATTCGTAAGTGAGGTTTTTCAATGCACGGTCACGCGCAACAGCAATCAAACCAGTTTCATCTGTAAAATCCGCAAACAATCCGCCGAGGTCCCCAGAAGCTACATTCAAGTTAGCAAACACAAGGTTTTCAATTGCTGTCGTATAGATTTTACCTTCTGGTACACCGTTCATCACGATGACGTTTTGCATACCCAAGAAATTCTTGAGCAAAGTCATACCGAAGACGTTCGAAGCGTCAGCACCTACACCAGCGTTTCCAAGGTATTCAGCAGCATCGACTGGATTCACAAAAGTAACGATTGGAGATCCTTCGAATTCGTTGAAAGTTGCGATTTTTGCCCAAGCTTGCGCAAGCGCACCTTGCAAGCCTTTACCCTTGTTCTTTGTCGGGTTAGCTTTCAAGAATGTGAAGAACTGCTCCTTGATTCCGTTTTGGATTTCGCGCATCAAACGTGTATCAGCTTCCGTGATGGCAATGGATGCTCCGTGACGAGCAATTGCTTCGGAGGAGACAGAACGACGTTTCTTGAACCATGCCACTTCGTACGCTTGATCTTTAGTGCGAACCATTTGAGAAAGCGGAATGTCTTCCCCTTCGCCAGGATTTGTCGCATCCACATCAGCAGTCCATTTGTAAGTCTGGATCTTGAGGTCATTTGTAAGTTCCTGACGACGTGTGACACCCAAAAGTGTCAGCAAGTCATTGATGTTTTTGGAAAACTTGTTGACAAAATCAATAGATTTGATTTCACCCAAATTAGCCATAGTAGTTAGTTTTTGTTCAGCCATATTCTAGCCCTTTCTAAAAAGATTGATATTTTCAGCAATTGCAGCCTGACGCTTGTCAGTATCTTCAATTGCCATAATTTGTTCTTTCGTGATTCCTGTTGTAGTACCACGACGTGGCGCGCTTTGAACCAAGCGTTCATTTACGCGTTTTTCAACTTCGCTATCAAACGCATTGCGTAAAGCCGTAATTTTAGCCTTAACTTCTTCAGCAGTCGGAGCAAGTACATGATCTAAAAATTCTTGTGGCAAGCCTTCATCTGCCAAGAGCGATTGAGTCGCTAGTTTCATCTCACGTTCAGCTATATTCTGCTCACGCTTCTCCAAATCAGCGATTCGTTTTGCCTCTTCTTCTTTAGCGCGCTCGTCTTTGGTCAGCTTAGCTAGTCGTTCACCTTCGCTTTTAGCCTGTTCAAGCGCCGTTGCTTGTTCAGCTTCCCATTTTGAGCGTTCAGCAGCTAACATCTTGCCGATTTCAGCGCGAGTAAAAGTACGTTCATGCTTTTCGCTATCTGCATTTGATTCTACATCTACCGTTTTCTCATTCTGAGTGTCGACAATCTCAGTTTGATTCACAGTCGTAGTAGTTCCGTTGATTTCTTCTGACATAATTGTCCTCCAGCGATTACGTCGCCACTCGATAGTCTCGTTTTACGCCCGGCGGCGAAACAGTACAGCTTTTTAAAGTCTTCAGCAAAGTTTGGACAAGCAAAAAACCGTACGGGATTCCATACGGTTAGGTTTTATAGTTTAATTTCTTCAATTTTTGCACGTTGTTCTAGAATTTTTAAATAATTCCACATAGTCGAACGCTGACCTTTTAACAAATCGATAGGACATTTTGGTTCAAACTCTAGTTGTCCTTTTTCGTATTTATCAATCATCGTATCTAACTTTTGGAATCGTTCTCTCAATTCGTGGTATTCTTTTCTAAATCTTTCTTTCCAATCTTCCATTTTTTATTCCTTTCTTCGATTCACTCGTTTATAGCAATTTACAGCAATTTATAGCAGTCTATTCCTGCAAGTCAAGATTCTGGATTGCCTTCTTTCATTGATTTCTTAATTCCGTCAATCATCCCACTGATAATTGAATAACCTACAACTAATAAAACAAGCAGGACGATTACGCCTGCTGTGATTGATACCAAATTCCAAATAAACATTTTATCTCCTTTCTGACAACAAAAAAGCGCCTAGATTACTATCTAAGCGCAAGATAGGCGGGACCGCCGAATGTCGCCCGCATTTCTCGACCCACTAGCTAAGTGGCGCGTTGGAGGCGGATACTTTTCAACCTCTATCTTTACTCTAAGTATATCACATATCATCTTTAGAGTAAAGTATCTTTTGCTCACGTTTCAATTTATTTAATTTTTGTTTTTTAATTTTGTGATAATGAATAATGTAGCTACCGTCATCTTTTTGTATAAGTGCCGCTTCCATTAAATATTTCAAGCGCTCAGGGACTTTTTTATAGAGCAGTACCGAATTGTTATGATGGTTAGAATTATCTGCGACATAATCTGGTTTGGCAACCAACTCTTGTAACAATAACATTTGCTCCAATGGGAATTCTGTGCCATGCTTTTCTAAGATTTTTGCCAAATTCTTACCGGTCACTTGTACACGTTTTAGTAACTCTTCAGTCCCTTTTACACTTGGCAACTGTCCAATTGTATAGCTCTCTGCAAGACTTCGTTTGATACCATCGTAAGGTATGTTCCCTTTTGATATATCATCCCACAAATTAGCAAGATCATCTTTTAGCTTCTCAAAATCGTTATTATGAGCTATGATATCACCATTCAATTCCTCCTCATCCGGTATTACACCAGACCGACAATTGAAGTGAAAAGGCGGAGCATTTACCCCTGCCTGCATTTCGTCAATCAAATACCGCTTGTCTTCCGCATGAATTCTTTTACAGATTTCAGTCGTTCGATTATCCAGATGAACCAGTATACGATAGTATTTCAGCCCCGCATCCTTATAACGTTGGATAGCGGAACGATTGACAATCATCGTTCCGTCTGTTCGAATGAGCGTTTCAGCTCGGCTATTGGCCACTTTATATTTCTGTGCCAAATCACGCGCCATTGTTCGAGGATGATCTCCACGGACAAAACCAGTCTTTAAAACTTTTTTCAAATCCTTGACAAGATTGTCTGTATTGCCCCACAATTGCTGACTGTAGTTGTAGCCGTTGAACGGAGTTTTTACCAACTCTTTTAGTGCTGGTTCGTTGATTGTGCCAGTCCGACCGCTCATAGCCTTTTTATAGCCCATAAGAGCCATTTTCTGCAAATAACTTTCAAACTTATCAGCAATAAGACCTCTTGCGACACCTGCACGAAAAAGCATATCCAGTTGCAATGACTCTAATCTTGTAGCGCGTGCAGTCGTGTACTGCTCATTGAGCCTTTTAAGCAATTCTGGATCTTTCTCGGCTTGCTCACGATACTTTCTGGCATTCTCCCTATAATCTGATAGGTCGGTGCCTTTCAGTCGCTGTAGCGCCTCCTGATAGCTCATCGAGCCACTTTCAGAATACTTGCTAACAAAGTCATAAAATGCCTTTTGCATTTCGTTGACTTGCTCTTGATAAACCTTGTTTAGCTCAGCGAAAAAATCAATGTCCTTCCGGTCTAGATAGCGGAAAATTTCATCTGAGCGACCTGACCAATAATCAAGATGGTTTTGGTTCAGCTTCTTGTTCATCATCGACCACCTCATCTACTGGATCTAGCCGTTGTTCAGGCTGTTCTAGGGCTTCTTGCTCTTTCAAGCGTTCCAGCTCATCTGCAGCATCCACTCCCGTAACTTGATTCAACAATTCAAAAATCGTCTGATCACTAACAATTCCGTACAGCGACTTAATCATCTCGACGATTTCTTTTTCATTTTGTGGAACGTTCGGACTAAAAACTACAGATGTTTCATTGATGAGTTCGTATGCTGTATTTTCGTTACCTTGAATCTTCCAGATATTAACTGCCAAACGCAAACGACGCATGAGACCGGCTTCAAACAAGTCTTCTTGCTGTTCTCTGTAATTATCACTGGCCATGAGCTTGTATTTCATTGACTCGCCCGACTGCGTACCAGCAAAGCTGTTATCTAGCGTGTCAGGTGTAAATGTAAAACGCAAAATATCATTCACAAGGCGTTGCTTGTATGATTCTGCACCTTGGCTATCATACGACTTGATTAAATAGCTAGCGTCTGGATTAGCTCCGCCCGGGTTTGGATTGTCATCCAAAATAAGAACTTGAGCCTTTTTGTAAGCCTGCGACACATACAAACGACCATTTGGGTTAATTCGTCCATCTTCCAAGAAGTCATTCTCTTCTGCGCCTGTGTACGGATTCCCCTTAATCATCAAGATAGCATCGTTGCTATTTTGCTGGAAATTAGCAAGTTCAGACTGTGACAAGTCGTATGCATCGATGTTATCCAAAACCGACTCGTAAGAACCTAAACGATCCTCGTTATTGCTATACTCGTTAACTGGTACGGCTTTAAAGTAATGTTCTTGCTCGTCCTTAAGCGCCATTTTATCGCTATCTGTGGACTTCCACTCATAGCTATAGATACGGTCTGCAGTATAGACTTTTATAATCGTCTTACGCTTGCTGTCTCCATAATCAACATCGTAGTAGTTTACGGCCATGAGCGAGTTTTGCTCATACGTATCATCATAAATGACAAAAGTCTGCTCTGGGCTGAGCTTATACAATTTAACCCACGCTTTGCTATCACGCTCTGTGACTGTTAAAAGCTCGTAAGCACGACCGTACACACACAAGTCTTTCTTGATCGATGAGTTGTGTTTTTTCTCGTTGTTTTTAGCAGAAAAGTCTTTAATGTTGCCAAGGATTGCTTTATTCTCGTTCTTGTACTCGACCGGATTTCCCAGCATGTAACCTTGTTCAAAAATGGTGATGTACTTAGCAAAGTCACTAGAAATACGATTGTCTGCTGCAGTCTCGTCTGTTTTAGCAGGTCGATACTTGATATTGTTATCGCCTTTGTAGTAACGCTTCAGCTCTTTTAATCGTGGTTGTTGTTCTGCTTTGTGACGATTGACATATCGTTTTAGCTGTTCAATCCAGTTATCAGAATCGTATTCGATGACTTCGAAGTCTTCCGTCATCATCATAAAATGCTCATTCGACCTACTGTCAAAGCGAGTACCATTTAAAAAATTAACTTCCAATTTTACCTCCTGAAATAATAAGACGCATTCTTCATGCGGTCTTGTGTCGATTTTCTTTCGATGTGATATTTCTCTAAAGCATATCTGATCGCATCAATTACGTGGTTATTCGCATCGATTGGCTCGTTCAACCAATTGCCGTCTTTATCTTGCTTGTAGATATAAGTATCAAATTCCTCTATCGTCTTCTCGCAAGACGGGTGAATATAGATTTTGAATTGCTTCATGAAGTCTATACCGGCATTGATTGAGCCTTTCCCCTTCACGGACGCTTGTATTCTTCTAACGCCCTTCGACCTCAACTCTGCTATCAAACGTTGCTCTGCACTGTCTGCTGTAATTTCAGCGTTTAGCATATCGTTTTTAGCAATCATCTGATAAATGTCTTCCGTGGTCATAGCGTGCTCGTAATGCTCTGCATATATCCACAACTCTTTTTTATTCAAATCCACAGCCAAACGTGGGAAAGTAGTGGGGTCATGTGTAAAACCAAAGTCAAGACCTGCAGCAGTTTCACCTAATCGCTTGATTGTGCCCTGTATATCAAAATCTCGGACGTTGTAATTCTCGAATACCAGTCCCTCAGCCACGCCCCACTCACCATCACACACGATTCTCGCACGTCTTGGATTCGTATGATACAAATCTTCATAACGCTTGATATCGACTTCATCCAGCCACTCGTTGCATCGATAAGTAGTCGTAGTAGCGAATGTGTCGGCTCGTCTAGTTTCCTCATCAAAAAAGACACGTTTGAGCCAGTGCCTCTCATTCCACGGGTTAAACGTGACCGTGATTTGTTTAAAAAAATCAGGTACATCTAAGCTACCACGGATTGATTCAACAACTGTACTAAACTTATCTTCAGTCTCGATTTGATATGCTTCCTCGAACCATGCCCAACATAAGATGCCTACATCCACTGTGATAGATGTGATTTTAAGTTCGTCATCCAAACCACGGAATAGAATCTTCTGGCCTGTCTCTTTTACAGTAATTTCAGGCAACGACTCATTGAATTTAAATTTATGAGCAACCTTGAGTTGGTTAGCAGCCCACTTAAAATCCGTGTAAGTCGATTGCTTGTTCGTGTTAGAGTATCTACGAATAACAAGTAAATTAGCCCAAGGGTATTTCAATATACGGGTAACATAGTTTAAAGCAGTCGTCTTTGATTTCTTCGAACCGCGTGAACCTTTCACAACTCGATAAAGATTTTTCGAGCGCCAGAACTGGCCATATCCACCACCTACTATCTTAGGCAGGTCGACGACAATATCGTTCTGTTTAATCTGGTATGTCTGACTCATTCGCAAACACCACCGTTCCAGAAACATCTGCCTCTACTTTATCAGTCCAGAGCCTATGCCGTTTACCAAGGAGTTCCGCTGCTTTGATTCTATCTTTCGCGCCGACATCAATATCCGTAATCGTCTGACCTAACTCTCCGATACTAATCAAGGTTTGTTCTTGTGTCTCTCCTCGCATGACCGAAGTTAGGTAAGTAAGCACCTCTTCCTGTGTTGCAATCTTCTCAGACGCAAGCTGAGCCAGTCTTTCATCGATATAAAATTTGATTGTAGTATTTTGTAGTAACTTAGATGCGTTTGTATTAGCGTATTTAGAGCTATACCCTGCTTTAACAGCTGCATCTGTCGCATTCCCGCTGATGATGTACTCATCAGCAAATCTCTGTTGTTTTAAAGTTAATTTAGCGATTTTCCATCACCTCCAATTTTTTCACAACACAAAAAGCCACACGATTGTGTGACTTAATGCAAGACCTCTCACAGACTTTGCAGGAATCGAACCCACGTTTACAGATTTGGAGTCTGTCGTGTTACCACTACACTAAAAATCTAAATAACGGCACCAGGGACTGAACTAAATAACACAAAGAGGAAATCACCAGCTTACTCCCCCTGATACCGTTAAAACATTAAAGGAGTCACCAAGTACTTGCCTTACTCGTTGACAATACCATAATATCACATTGAAAGTTCACTTTAGTTCACTTCGTTCACATTTTTTAGATAAATTTTCAAAGGCAGACTTTCTGATTTTTTGAATAGCACCTCTACTGTATTTTAGCTTAGCACCCACTTCATTCCATGTCATTCCATCGATGTAAAACAACCGCATCACGATATTTTCTACCGGATCATCTAACGATTCGATTGCTTGAATCAACTCATCACGTTCTTTATACAAATCTTGAATTTCTTGATATAGCTGTTCTGATTTATCAATAATCAGCACGTTCAATTCTTCTGATTGGTTTTTATTATTCTTCGACTTTGGCATATTGTTAAACTGCTGTCCTCGCAAGATGCTCGATTTCAGGCTGATGATTTCCTGGTGTTTAGACTTCGCTTTGATATCGATGTACTGCAAAGCTTTTAATCGTTGTTTGATATTTATCGTCAATCGTCCACCTCCTTAATCTCAATGCCAGGGCAATCAAATACCCAGCCGAAGCCAGCTGCTTCAAGTTGTTGTTGGGTAAAGTTTGTAGCTAGGCCACCCATAGAGAAGAATAGTTTCTTATCCACAGGATTATAATATAGCGGTTGTTTTGTCTCTTTCATCACTACTGTATACCGCTTCTCTTCCTCTACCTCGTAGCCATCAAGCCAAGCTCTGGCGAATAAATCTCCGTTCTCGTCAATCCAACGTTTTACATCTTTGTAGTAACCATTTTTTGAGTCATTTGTTAGGTTATCAAATACATCGAAAACAGATTGTTCACCAGATGTATCTTCTCGCCAATCGTTTTTTTTCAGCCAATCCGCCACAAACTGCGGGATTGTGACTTTTTCTAGTTCGTCTAGTTGTTCCAAATCTTGTAGAAAAATTTGACGGGCAGTTTCTGCTCCTGGAGCACCCCATACACCTTCGAGCCCTTTGTACTTCTTAATCAATTCCTGTACGTTCATTCTCTAACTCCTCCTCGTAATCATCAACTAAACCATCCAACCATGCCCAAGGGTCGCAATCTCCAATTGGTTCAACATCCCTTTCTTGCAACCAAGCGGAGAAATCGACCAAATTACCAATATCAATTGTAAAGTAATCACCCCACGACCAGTAAGTTAGATAGATGTCAGTAGTTTCTCCTGTTTCATCTTCGACAGTCACATAGCCATTCTCGACCATAGCTGTTCCATAACAAAGGTCACATGTTCCTGTTAATTCCTCTTGGACGTCGGAATTAAATGCAATTACTTTATACTTCATCACTCCACCTCTTCAATCTTTATTTTTTTTAAATAACTTATAAAAAATTACTGACCAATATGAAGCCCACATAAGGTATGATAACGATTGAAGGAATTGTTCCACTGTCATTTCTCCACCTCCTCAATCTGTACCCCTGGGCAATCGAATACCCAGCCGAAATCATACGCAACTACTTCCTTTTTCGTGAGTTTATAGCACTTTTCTGAAAAATTAGTGCATTTTGTGAAAAGGAGCACTACGGGAGAAAAATGTCCGTATTTATTTGCTAAATCTGCATTTTGGTTGACGAGATATAAATCCCCGTCATTTCTGTTTAGAAGTGTTATTTTGTATTTTTTCTCTTTCTCGACCTCATATCCATTAAGCCAAGCTTTAGCGAAAAGTTCTATATTGTCGTCTGTGTAAAACCAGTCGTCAATTTCTTTGTTTTTATGACTTCTGATTTCAGTCATCGCACCAAGTAAATGATAATCTTTATTTTTCTTTTGTTCGATGTATTCTGCAATAACCTGCGGAATTTTCGCTTTCTGCGGTTCATTTAACTTTTCGTATTCTCGGACAAAAAGTTTTGTAGTTTCATAAGGACAGGTATATCCAAGTTCAAACATTCTGTCTATCAATTCCATTATTTGTCTTTTATTCATCTTCCAACTCCTTTATCTTCTTCCTCAACTCTTCATTCCTCTTTCTCAATGAATCCCGTTCCAGCGCTCTAATCCGTCTCTTCCGTGCATCGCACGGCTTCGAATACTCGGCTATTTTTTCTTCGTTTTGCTCGATTGTGCGTTTCAGTCCTTCAATGACTGTTTGTTTGCTATAGACCATGTTTTATCCTGCTTGTTTTTCTAGCCAATTAAAGAGCAGACCGAACTGCTCCGTCACCAGCTCATCATCGTTGTATTGTTTGCAAATTTCACTAATTGACGACACTGCCCATAGCCAATAAGCGTCCGAGCCAAAACCGACCTCTTGACTCTTCTGATTGCTGCGTGCCATCCATTCAGGAATGACTCTGCTGAAGAAATCTATATAATTGATTTTCATGGCAATTCCTCAATCTTGATATAGATCCCGACTGTGTCTGCCCAGAACTTCTCGACAATCTCGCTGGCCACTTGGGCATCATCTTGCCAGTATCCAAGCTTCGTCATACAGTCCTTGAGTAGCTTCTGCAGATTATCTGTATCTGGCTTTGTGGTCTTGTACTGGCCATCGTAGCTTCTTTTGATACGAGGAAAGCACCACTTGACTGTCAGACGAATCGCTCCTTTGATTTTATTTGGAGGCACATGCTGGGCAAGCAAGCTTTCAAATTTCATCCTGGCATTTTTTAAGTCCTCTGGCTCATAAAAGATTGGTTTCCCAAATTGTACGTTCACCTTTTTTTGCTGGTGAGTTGTAGTTGGAATTTTTTGCATCGGTAAAAAGAATTCAATCATCAGCCAACTCCCTTAAAATTACACCCAAGGTCGCACTAGCGCTCATAAGCAATCCAAATGAGTAATCTGGATTAAGTGCCATCTCTTCAAAATCATCTTCACATTTATCCAACAAGTCATCAATTTCCTTTTTAAGATTATCAATATCTTTTTTATTTAATGTCATTTTTTACCTTCTTTTTTATACGCGCCTAAGTTCAGAGTGAAGGACAGGGTTACAGGGTTACAAGGGGCGGATGCATAGCCCCCTTGTACCTGTACCTGTTCTTCTGAACTCTCAGGGACACTTCCCAAATATTCTTCTTTCGGAGAAAGAGAATATTCTGTCCTTTGTTTTTGTCCCTCAAAATCAGGGACATTTTCGATAAATTATCGATTTTGTCCCTCGTTTTTTCACTCTCAGAGTCAGGGACATTTTCGATTATTTTGTCTGTGTCCTTAGAGACATTTTCGATAGACACATTCGAAGTTGACCCTCGATTTTGTCTCTGTCTCTATTTTTGTCCCTAGGGACATTTTCGATATTTTTTTGTCTTTGTCTCTGTCCTTGTTCTTAAATTTTTGCTATAATTTCTTTGTTTTTTACTTCGAAATTTCCATTGTCTTTTATCCATCTTCGAATGGTTTTTTCACTAATCGGCTTCTCTTTTGTCGAAAAGTATCCGATTAAGTCATCGATAGTGACTGGACTTGTTCCATCATTTATCGCTTCAATAGCTGTTTCTATTTTTTCAGAGCGTTTCTCAGAGCGCTCTTTTTTCGTCGTCTTCTTGTCGAAGTTTTTCTTCCACGGAGAGTTTCTCTCATTCACCTCTTCCAATTGTATATCCGCAAGCACGCCAGTTTCATCAAGCGCATGCACTGGATAGCTGAACCACATGTTGACTGGCTTAAACTTGGCAAACTCTCGAAGCGTACCTTCCACACGCCATGCAGTTGCTATCTGAATCTTGTTACGGACTTCTTCAAGTTTGTCCGCGAATGGTGCCCGAGCCATGACATCTGGAATGCCTTTCTCGAAGTGCGTCCGCATTTGTGCAGGACTTAAGAGGTCATCTAAGCCGACATTTTGCTGGTAATAGGCATTATTTCGTTCTTGCAAAGCTTGTTTGTAAACTTCGCACGCTGCTTGATTTAATCGCTGGGTCAGTAATTCTTCTGACACTTCTAGCTCTACTAAATCGATAAGTGCGTCAGGATCTCGAGCGAATACGCCCGAACCACTAGCACGGTCCATGGACTTCTTGCCACCTTGCGAACCTTTTGAGTGGTGGTGACAGTAGATAACGCTAGAGCCTAGCTCTGTGGCCACCTTATCAAATTGATTGGTAAAGTGTGCCATTTGGTCCGCGCTGTTCTCGTCTCCAGTCAGAACTTTATAAATCGGGTCAATGATGACTGCGATATAATTCTTTTTCAAAGCTCGACGAATGAGTTTAGGCGCTAGCTTATCCATTGGTACGGTCTTTCCACGCAGATTCCAGATATCAATGTTACTGATGTTTTGTGGTGGCAATCCCATCGCTTGATAAACATCACGGAAACGATGCAAGGCGGATGGTCTATCTAGTTCCAGGTTAACGTATAACACACGTCCTTTGGTACAATCCCAGCCGAGCCAATTCTTACCCTCTGCGATTGCAATCGACATCTCGATTAATGCGAATGACTTGCCAGCCTTAGACGGTCCAGCAATCAGCATCTTATGGCCTTGACGAAGGACACCTTTTATCAACTCAGGAGCTAACTCTGGCAAGTTATCCCAACTATCGGCCAATCCTTCAGGATCAGGTAAATCATCGTTCAAGTCTTCGATGTACTGGTACCATTCGTCCCAATCAGTTTTACCGATATTGGTATCTACTAGAAATTGCTTCTGACCATTTCGGATAAAGCCCGGCATGCGTGATAGCCTACTCGGATTTCGGTTTTGGGTATCAACTACGATTCCGTTTTTCTGGCAGACCTTGTAAAGATAATCAACCCGCTTGCGATATTCTTCGTAATTACCAGCATCTACTTTCACGATAGCGTGTAGCGACTTGTTTCCACTATGAACCAAAGCAGCAATCGGCAATTCCAGCTCTTTGTAGATGGCATTTTGCTTGTCGATTGGCATGCTGTCTGATTCTACCAGCGCATAGCGAAAATCTGTCACGTTTTCGTTTTTAGCACCCTTGCCGTCCATAGGATTGAATCGAACCCATGCGCCGGCTTCTTCGTGATAGTCACCCAGCACTGCGCCGATATCGCCATTACATTTACTAAGAGCTTCAATCAATTGCCCAGCAGTCCGGTCATAGGCTCCCTTTGTCGGCAGCCATTTGACAATTTCGCCAGTTTCGTCGTCAGTTTTCGGATAACATTCAGTCACATAACCAACATTTTCACCAGCTTCAAAAAGTGTTTCAAGGTATTTGATAATCTCCTGAACCGGATTCCAAATTGTCGGCTCATGAATTTCCTTGCCCTCGATCCAATCTTTGTCAATCACACGATAATCACGATCTATTGTATCGGTCCAGCCTAACTCATGAGCATTCTCGCTATCGTAGCCAGATTGCGACACCCAGCCGTTTTCTTTTGCAAGTTGGGTAATAGTCGCACCCGTCACGATAGTTCCTGCTTCCTCGTTGAAGGTATCCCATTTCTTGAAACACTCGAATTTCTTGTATCGGCTATCATTTTGCGACCAGTTGTCCCAGTCGGATGCCGTATACCCCTCGTGCTTCAAGGCCATACCGACATTGACCCACGTCTGGTAGTCTACCGTGGCAGGATTGATGTAATCCAGCAACGGCAACAAATTAAAATCATTCTCTGCCACTGTTTTCTCCTTTAAAATAATAATAATTGCTTCTTCGGCTGATAGTTCATCCAAAGAATTTCAGTTCTTGGCAGACCTTTCTCTGCAGTCGCCGAAAACTCGACTCTTTCCCAATTTGATAAGCACTTATTGTATAAAACGCTATCATATCCGCTCAGAAGAATATTCGCCTTAGACTGATTTAAAATTTCTAACAGTTCTTCGTGGTCATAATCTTCCATCTCTACCGAATATTGTTTCCTCGTCCTCGTACTGAGAACGTAAGGAGGGTCTACATACATGCAGACATCTTCTCGACTGTATTTCTCTATTAGTTCAATGGCTGGCCGACATTCAATCTGAACCTGCTTTAATCGCAATGTCATTTCTTGAACTAACTCTGGCAGGTCATTCCAATGCTTGACTGCGTAAGCTCGTTCTCTGCCGTTAATATCCATTTTCCAACCAGATTTTTCAATATTTCGAAAGCCGTGGCTCATAACAGAACGTATGACGAAATTCAGAGCTTTATCAATCTCATTCTCTGACCGAACTTCCCAAGCATTGTCATAAATCCTTCTACTGTAAGGAGTCAGAAAGATTTTTTCGGCCAGCGCTTCAGGTTCCTGTTGTATCACCTGAAAAAGATTGACTACATCATCATTTAGATCGTTGACTGTCTCAATCGCGCTAGGTTGCTTGGTAAATAGTACCGCACCACTACCAAAGTAGGGTTCTAGGTAGGTTTTGTGTTTAGGTAATAGTTCTACTATCCTACCAGCAAGATTCCACTTGCTACCTGGATATCGTAAAAGAGATTTCATACATCACCTCGGTACATATTCAGCTGGTCGCACGCCTGCTGGCAATCGCCAACCGTTTGCAGCAATGCGATCAATCATATTCCTAGCGTGGTCAAATTGCCACATGCCGACATCTTTGAAGCCACGACCTTCTAAGAATCGAATCTGCTTTGGTGTGGTCAGGCCTTCTGATTGTCGCTTGTGCAATCTGTCTAAATATAAAGCAGCCTTTCCTGCGTTTCCAATCTCATCAGTAAAGATGCCGTATTTCTCAAGAGCTTTAATTTGCTTATCACTAGCAGGTGCCATCTCCCATCCAAAGTTAGGTACGTAGTTTGACAAATCTTCAGCATGGATAGACATTTCAAATTGCAACGGATCTACTAATTTGCGTTTACGCTTACGCATTTCTTCCAATTGTTTGGCCAAAGCTTCCTCACGTTGAGCGACTACGTCTTCTGCAGCCTTGACTTCCATATCTTCAAGGTCAAGCATTACACCAGTTTGCTCTTCCATGTTCTCAACCATTTTCTGAGCGACTTCTGGAGTCTCACAAATCAAGTGAGCTGGTCGGCAAAGCTCGTGTCGTTCAGTATGCCAGAGAAAATCCAGTAAGAGTAGTTCTTCTTTTCCTGGATGTAAACGAGTACCACGCCCCACCATCTGGCTATATAAGGCACGTACCTTAGTAGGTCTTAGCACTACTACACAATCCACTGATGGGCAATCCCAGCCTTCAGTCAAGAGCATCGAATTACAAAGCACGTTGTAACAGTCTTTCTCAAAGTCTTCTAATATTTCTGCACGGTCCTTGGACTCTCCATTGACTTCAGCGGCACGAAATCCTTTTGCGTTTAGGATATCGCGAAACTTCTGTGAGGTCTTTACCAAAGGCAAGAATACTACTGTCTTGCGGTCTGCACATTGCTTGACCATTTCGTCAGCTATCTGCTCCAGGTATGGATCCAGTGCCGTTCCAACATCACTCGCCTTGAAATCTCCTGCTGACATGCTGACATTTGATAAATCCAAACTTAGCGGAATTGTCAAAGCCTTGATTTTAGATAAGTAGCCTTCTTTGATAGCTTGGACTAGCGAATATTCATAAGCGAGGCTATCGAAGTAAGAACCAAGATTCTTCATATCTCCACGATCCGGTGTGGCAGTAACCCCTAATACATCCGACTTCTCAAAATAGCCAAGGACACGCTGATAGCCGTCTGAAATAGCGTGGTGTGCTTCATCAACTACAATCGTATCGAACCAATCAGGAGGAAATTGACTAAGTCGCTTCTCTCTCTGCATGGTCTGAACTGAGCCAACGACTACTCGATACCAGGAACCGATAGAAGTATTCTCTGCTTTCTCTAAGGCCGTACCAAGTCCTGTTGCAGTCTTGAGCTTGTCGCTAGCCTGCTCTAACAATTCAGACCTATGAGCAAGGACAAGTACACGCTTGCCCTCTCTCACTTGATCTTCGATAATTTTGGAAAAAACAATAGTTTTTCCACATCCTGTCGGCAGTACTAAGAGCGTGCGCTTGCGACCTTTAGCCCATTCAGCTTGAACAGCTTCCCGTGCTTCCTGTTGATAAGGTCTTAATTGCATCCCTTACCTCCTAGAATTGCCCAGCTTGGTATCCAGCTTGTGGTTGTTGCGCAAAGTTTTGCTGCTGCGGTTGTTGGTAGGCTGTTTGCTGATAGTTTTGGTTACTTCCATTTTGAGGATAACTATTTTGGTTAAGCGGATTAGGACGAGTATTTAGTTGCTTTGTTACATCAACTTCATCTGCATACACCATAAAGCCTATATCGTTGTATTCATTCCCGTTGGTAGAAATAGCTTTTTTAACATTACATACCCCCACAGAATTCAATACTGCATTCCAGTCCATTTTTAAAGGTTCTCCATGTTTTTTCAAACCAATTGCACCAAAGAATGCAGATAACATCCCTTCTGTGCGAGAATGAAGGAATAAATTATAAGTTATTTCCTTCTTATCTCCTTCCGCATTCAAAATACTCAAAGTTACAACCGCTTTGTTACATGGAGGGAGTGGATTTTTACTTCTCGAATTCGGATTCGGTATATGTCGCTGACGTTCAATTTTAGTTACCGTAAACCAGTATTCTCCGGGTTCTAAAAGTACATATGAAGAATCTTGGACGATTTCATCTTCCCATCCGAATTCACGCTCAAAATTGTTGTATTGTTGTGTCATGTTGATTTCTCCTTTAAGCTAAAATAGTAATTTTTTTGTTGCTAGCAAGTTCATTTTTTAAATAATTCGAGATTCTTTCGACGGCTTCTAATTTCCATTTGCCACCGTCTGCTTCAAAGAGCGCAAGATTCGCCGATTTGTTGATGCGGAAGACGAATTGACTAGCAGGCTGCTCTACTTCGTTGAAAGTACGATATGGTCGCAAGGTTACTGGATTTGGAGTTTTAGCTTGTGCTAGGCTTGCTACCCCATCACGAACCGTAGCCATTTGACTGATGCCATTGTCCTGTACTTCTGCACCTTTTTCGATTTTCAAATGGCTAGCAAAATCCAAAACCAAATTACGATCTGCATCATTGATAAACATAGACTGCAGCATAATATTGAATTCTTCCTGGTCGCGCCAATTGCTAAAAGGAATAACTGGAACGGTTGCTTTTACAGATACGAGCTGAGGACGTTTACCATTTTCAAAATCAACTTGATCATATACAGATACCTTATGGAAACTGTCCACGACAACTACAAGTTTACGATCACTGATGAAATCGTTATCTGATTTGAGATAGTCAACAAGACTCTTGAGTGTCTGAAGTTCAAGGATAGGTGCGTACTTACGAGGATTAAGTTCCTGTAAGTCATATCCATTGCTGTCAAAATATTCCTTCCCGGTTTCTGAACGAATGATTTTGTTTTCTTTACCCGCTAGTTCGACTGCGTATGATAATGCATCTTTAATATTTTCTGTCATAGTTAGTTACCTGCTTTCTTTTGATTGTAATCAATGATTTTAGATTTTTCCTGTTGTTCCACTTTTTCAATAAGATCGCCAGTGTCAGTTCTCATGTCTCCGTTGTCATCAAAGTAAGTCTGACCAGGGATGCCGCTCTTGAGCTCGTTCGCGTGAATTTTACCAGTGCCATCACGACCGACAATGACAGTTGTTGCGACACCTTTCTGCGGTGCCAAAGTGGATTTGACTTCCATACCTGTCTTAACAACAGTACGCTCATCGTCTGTTGACATTGTTAGTATGATAGTGACCTTGCGGGTCGCTTTAGCTTCTGTATTGAGGTCCAGAATGTTCTCAAGGACTTTTTCAAGTTCTTTGTCAACCTTTTCTTGTAAGGCTGTATTTGCGATTTTTGACAAATCAATTTTAATAGTTTTATCTTTCATAGATACTCCTTGTTATATTTCGCTATGATTTCTAATTCCCAAAATCTACACCGTGAAGGGCAGTTCAGGATCTGCTCGCACTTGATTTTGGATAACTTCCATAGTAGCCTGCCAGTGTGCCACAATCATATCCCAGTAATCAGGAGGGAAGTTTTCGATTGGCGTTCCTAGTGGGAAATGACCACGGATATATGCAACTTTTTGAAGCTCTTCTTCTGTCACGTTGCCTTGCGCCATGAGGTCCGTCAAACTCTTTGGCAAACTTGCATGATATTGCGCAGGCGGTGTCTGAGGCTCGCTAGGGGCTTCATTTTGAGATTTTCCAGCTACCTGTGACATATCGAGAGCCAATTCCTCTTGAACCTGCTCAGGGGCTTGCTGGACAGTCTGCTGAGGTTCTGGAGCGACTGTCTGCGGTTGTGACGTAGGCACTTGTACTTGTTGATTCGCAAAGATAGGAGCAATCCCTGCATAATGGAACGGCAATTCATCTGGCAATCCGTGACGATTTTTGGCATCCCAAGCAGGTCGATGATTGGTATACATCACACGTTCACCGCCTTGGGCTTTCTTCTTGCCGTTATCGGTCGTCATGACTAAGGTTTTGTAATTGGCAAATAAAACCATGTCCGCCCATTCTTTGACCAGAGGTGCTGTTTTAGAGCCTGTCTTTTGACCGAGTTTTAATTCATATCGGTCGTACGAACCCATCTCGTCCGGCTGTTCAAATTTTTTAATCTGAGCGTGCGCAGTCAATACCACGTTGATCCCCATATCAACCAAATCAGACATGCTATTCAAGAAACGCCCCATTTCTTCCTGGACATAAGTGTACCCCTTGCCCCATCCAAAATCTTCAATACCTTGTTTACCATGTTGCGAACAGATGTAATTAACTGCCAAAGCTTCTGCCCAGTCAATTGTGTCGATGACAAGCGTCCCACATTCTGTCGGATTCGCTTTGATAAAAGCAATCTCATTGATCAGCATGGTCCAGCTGGTCGGCTTGTCTAACCGAGCTACATCCATGTTATCGGTTGAGCCTTCTGTATCGATGAAGACAGCATTTGGAAATTCAGCGGCAAATGTGGACTTGCCGATTCCTTCAGGACCATAGATAACTACTTTTTGAGCCCGCGCCCGTTTTCCTCTTGTAATTTGCATGTTTTAAAATCCTCCTTGCCATGTAGCAGATGCTGCAGCGTTTGCTGCGCCACTCACTAAACCGTTTTGAGCAGCAGATGTAAAGCTTTCCGGCTTCACGCTATACCCGTCCTCAATCAGGATGCTACATTCATCTCCTGTTGATACACGAGTCGCAATTGCTTGCAATCCTTCTTGTTCCAGCCACGCGCCAAATTCCTGCAAGGTCTGCTGATCCATTTGCTCCAGCTTGTCAATCAAGACAAATCCACATTCTGGCTTGAGTTTGCGCACGATTGCAGTCGCAACTTGCAGCTGCTGACTACCAGACATGTTATCCCAGCGCTGACCGAGGTAGAGCAGTTCGCCATCATCCACAGACAAGCCAGGTAACGGTAAATCTGCGTTTGTGAGCAAGTTTGTCTTCTGCTTACGGATGTCATCAATCACATTATCAAGTTCCTTGTATTGTTCGCGATAACCCTTAGCATCTTCTTCGGCTTTATCCTTGTCAAAATTCGCTCGGACTTTGAGATTTATCTGCTCGATATTCGCGATACTGTCTTCAATTTCTTGTGTGGATTCGTCCAATAAAACGGAAACGTCTTTTCGTGCAATATCAAGGTCTTGTGCTAGTGCTTGCTCTTTCTCTCGAGCTTCTTCTAGCATTTTGCTAAGTCGTTCGACGTCTGCAAGCGCCCCTTGATATTCGTTTTCGATTCTTGTTAAATTTTGACGTTTACGAGCATTCTCGCCATTTCGCCCTAAAATTTCTTGTTGTTGTTGGATAAGTTCAGAGATAGATACCAGCTCTTTCGGTGCATCTGGATAGTACGGTTGCTCTTTAGCAAATTTCTCCTTTTGGTCAGCAATCACACCGATTGCATGACGCTCGTCGTATTTAGCCTTTTCCTGCATTTCCAGTTCAGCTAACTGCGGACCGACTCCGATGATTTGTAATAGAGTTTTAGCTTTCTCTTTGCTAGTCTGCTCCATGAATTTTGGCAAATTGATAGCCAGCTCTTCCACGAAGCTATCAAGCAAGTTTTGTCCAGCCTTGTTACCACTTGGGTCAATGACCTTGAGAGTGCTGTTCTTACCGCTACGCTCCACAATCAGGCCGTTTGATAGCGTGATTTTTAAGCTAGGCGGGATTGTACTGCCTTCACGTTGTGCTTGGCTCGGTTTGTACTTGTTGCCACCCAGCGCCCAAGCAATCGCGTCCAGCACGCTTGTTTTCCCTTGGTTGTTGTTTCCGCCAACAATTGTCAGGCCAGTTGCAGACGGCTCTAGTTTGACCGCCTTCACGCGCTTGACGTTTTCGATTTCTAGTTTATTGATCGTCACCATCTTTTTCTCCTCCGACCCTTAAAGATTTGACAGGTATTTGAATTTCTTCGATTTCAGCATGTTCAAGAGCGAAATCAAGCAACTGGTTTAAAACGTCAATCAATTTCATATCACACTCATCTGCGAGATCTATAATACGCTCATAGTGTTCGCGAGCTACTCTGATACGTGGTGTTGGTTCTTGTGTTCCTTTAGTTCTATATTTTCTATTCATCTTTCTACTCCTTAACTAGCCCCACAGGTGGCTCTACATCATAAGTAAATTGTTTGTCTGAATTTCTCAGGTTCATCCGTGCGACATTACTCGCTATTTGCTGGCGCTTTTGTCGCTTCTTTTTAGCATTGTCATCCAGTGTATTCACTAGCGACCACAGGATGATTCCAACGATTGTTACCAGGTAAATGTATTCCATCATTTTGAATTTTCCTTTTCTTTATAGATTGCTACGATTTTCTTTAAGTCTGCGATTTCTTGATTCGCTTCTTGAAGTCTTTCTTGTGATTCAACCAATGATTGATTGAGATCCAGAGCGACCACTCTCCAGTCCAGATTGGTTTCTCGGACCTCTTCCGAAAAATAGTTTTTGATTCTTGCTAGTAGGTTCATCCGACTGACCTCATTTTCTTGCTTTTTCCCATTTCTTTCTTCCAAGCTTGAGTCCCACGATATTGTAAGTATTCATCAAATCCTTTAATCGTGACAAGCTGGCCGTCATTTCTAAGATGCTTCTGTTGGCTAGGTAGCTTTTTCATCTCACGTCTCATGTCTCCTGCTTGTCGCTTTGAGCATCCAAAGATGTGTTCTAATTCTTCATCGTTGGCCGAAACTTTTTCGATGATCACATCTTTAATTCTTACAATTTCAACTGCTTCCATTTTTGCTCCTTTCGTGTTATAATTCAGTTAGTTATTTTGATATGCGCCTGATTTCCGTCAGGTGCTTTTTTGCTTAGTTACATACAGTAACTGTATAAACTATCTTGCTCGTTCCATCGCTAGAGTAGATAGATGACTTCTCTACAATTATGTCCGTCGTATCATTGGTCATTTTAAAGAACAAATACAACAAACATTCTCGTAAAATTTTTAATTTCAAAGGAACAGTTAGAAATCGTTTAATTTCCAGATCAATCTGACTAAGATTATTTGATAATGTTTTTTCACTCACTCTCTAATTCCTTTCAAAAGTTATTTCAGACCAACTTAACAAGTAAAGTAATTTTTAATTCAAAAAATCTTGTCGTTGTTTCTAGACTTTTCAATTCATAATTTTTGACCCCTGTTAATTCTTTGGAGTCCAAAATCAATTTATTGTCACGCAAGGACAAACTACTTAATCGTGGCCTTCCTGTACTTCTTTTAGTAACATACGGCCAATGTTTCGGTCTTGGCATTTATTTTTCCTCCTACTCAAACCAATATTTTTAGCGAATTTTAAAATCTTCAATAACCCGAGCAATGAACTGATTTGCTTGTGGATTTTTCAGCTTACCATTCAGGATATTAGTTACATCTTGACGAGCCATGCTATACTGTACCGCTAGCGTCGCCATCGTCAAATTATGCTCTTTCAGATAATCTCTGATTTTTTGACGTCCACCATCCATATTTGGCATATTTCTCTCCTTTCTTATATTTTTCTCTCCTCGCTTTCTGCTTCAATTGTGAAAATCGAAGCGATATAATTTTTACACACGGCTATTCAAGGCACGCTTCGTGATTTCGTCTTGGATAGCTTTCGTCATCGCTAAGCCATGCTCTGAAAAACTAGTGTTTTTCGAAACTAGCAAAATTGCTTGCGAATATGTCTCAGATTGTTGAATAGCTTCATCAGCGACCTTCTCAACAAAACTTTGAATATCGTTTTTTAGATTCTCTAAAGATATTAGAGGAGCTTCATTTTTCGACATTCATCTTCCTCCTTTTCTTTGTAAGTCAAAAAATTGATTATTTTTAACGAAAATTGTTGTCTGCTCTGACTTTTAGCAAATAAAACCTTTACAAATCTTCTTACATTTAGTATAATAATGTTACCTTTATAACAGAAAGGAGCTGATGCAAATTGGCAAAATTTTTGAAAGGTACTGTGTCTCAGTAAGCGTTATTCTTCGTTTCGCAAAAAGCTAGTCACTTATGCCGGATTAGTCAACGTTAGCAAGACTCAAAACAATTATGACTTTAAAGAAGAATATCCTTAACCAACTGCAGTGCGAGGTGCGGATACTTGCCAAGAGTTGCGTGTCACTGCTTCTGGCCTGAGCAGACAATTTCCGTAGCGTATTCTATGAAGCAGATAGAATACGTTTTTTATTTTGTAAGAAAATGAGTTAGTAAATTATTTTATAAATTACTTGACAAAATTAATGTATAGTATTAAAATGAAAGCATAATTAAAAACCTTGATAAAACAATATCTATCAATTCTCTCGCTCGCCAAAGCTATTATTTTTAGATAAGTTTTTACTTCGTTTTTTACTAACTCACTAACTTACAAAAACTATTTTAATACTTAGCATTAACTTTGTCAAGCATTTTAATGAGAAATATTAAATATTTTTTGTCATGTTCTTAGAAAGGTTGATAAATCAATGTTTCAGACATTTGACAGAATAAAAGAACTTGCCAAAAAGCAAGGCCTTTCAATAAATTTATTGGAAGAAAAACTTGGTTATAGTAGAAATACTATTTATAATCTAAAAAATTCAAAACCGTCCACTGAACGAATTTCAGAAATCGCCGACTACTTCAATGTGTCTACCGACTATCTACTCGGACGGACGGATAATCCTGCTATTGCAAACAATGATACAATCGCAGGATACACGTCTGAGGACCTCCGAAAGATGGCAGAGAATGCAAAGACATTCGATGGCAAACCACTCACAGAAGAAGATATCGATGCGATTCAAAACATCATAGAAATATATTTGAGAGGTAGATAGCCTATGACTATTGAAGAGCTAGTGGACTCGCACGGTGTCACTCTCGCTTACTTTGATAACGAACTTTGGCAAAGACCTGGAGTTTATATCAAAGAAATCAGTATTATCTTTATAAACCGTGAACTGTCCGAGGACGCAAAAAAACGGGTCGTATACCACGAATTAGGACATCTGGAACATTCTACTACACTATACAAAAACAACCACACCAGATGCGAAAATGAAGCTAATAGGCATATGATCCATAAACTACTAGAAGAAGAACTCGCACTATCAGACGACCATCAATCATTTAACTATATCCAGTTCATGCAAAAACATGAGCTTAGAACAGTCACAGACGAATTGATGGTCATTGACGAATATTATGAATTGATAGGATAAAAATATGGACTTCAAAAAATTAAAAGATATAGCAAAAACTGCAGTTGATAAAACTGCAGAAGGATTAGATAAAGCTAACGAAATGAGAAAAAAAGCATCGTTAGAAACAAAAATCACATTACCAGCATCAAATCAGTTCACTAGTTCTACTACTATCAGAAAAACAGTTGATGGCCAATACTACATTGGTTTATATTCAGAAGAACCTGTACTCTATGAATTTGAAAACTTTAGTTTCTCAGGTTCTACAATTATTGAGAGGACAACGACTACAGGAAAAACCAAGCAAAAAGGTCGAGTTGGTAGCACTCTCCTTGGAGGAACGATTGGCGCTGCAATAAATCCAGTTGGGGCTGTTATTGGCGCCATGGCTGGTGGAGCTAGGGCAAAAAACGGAACTATCAATTCCACTTCGGTTACTACACAAGAAGAAAAACCAGGATCAGCTTCGGTATTTCTAAGAAATACTACAACTGGTGAAATCAAAACCATTTCAACTAAATTAACACAAGCGCAAGCAAATAATGTCGAAAGATTTTTTGACTAAATAAAAAAATTCCCCACACTCTCCGACGGCAATCTTGAGTGTGAGGATATACTGGATAGTAAAAGGCATTAAATGGCCTGTTTTACTATACCCATTTTATCAAAAAAGTGAGGTAAAAACAATGTGGATGGAAGAATTACCCAACGGGAAATATAAATTTTTCGAAAGATATAAAGATCCGTATACTGAAAAATTGAAAAAAGTATCAGTTACGATGGAAAAGAAAACACCACAAGCAAGGAATCAAGCTGCCATCTTGCTGCAGGAAAAGATAAAACAAAAATTAGGAGAAAAACAACATTTTGTTTCTGATATAACTTTTGAAAAATTATATGAGGAATTTGAGGAGAACTGGAAACACGGCGTAAAAAACTCAACCGTATACGCTTCAAAAAATGTAAAAAAAGAGATTTTAAAGCAGATAGAGGGCGACTATTTAGTTAGAAATATCGATAGACGATTATTACAAAAAGTGATAGATCAGCTATTACAAGATGGAAGGTCTCATAATTATGTTTCTAAAATCAAGTTCAAGCTTAATCAGATAATGAAATACGCTGTCAGAATGAATTACATCGATACAAATGAAATGCTATTTGTTGAAATGCCTAGAAAGCTAATTACAACTGACGATCTCAGAAAGAAAAATACAAAATACTTAGATCAGAAAGAGTTTAAGTTATTCATCCAAAATTTAAAAGACGAGGCCCTATGTGATTATCGAATTACAAAGTATATCCGAATAGCTAAAGTTCTTTTTCTTACTGGCATGAGGTATGGAGAACTGGCAGCCTTAAACTACAAGGAGGATATAGATTTTTCTAAAAAGACTATTCACATCAAGCATACATACGATTTCAGACAAAAAGAGAGAACTACACCAAAGACAATCAAGTCCGATAGGGTTATAACAGCACCTCAAAAAGTGTTAGATATTATCAAAGAGCAAATAATAGAGAATGCGACAAATGGATTTGATACAGATTTTATTTTTATCAATACTCTAGGAGAACCAATAACAAATGCCAGGGTTATTTGTGCATTGAAAAGACATGGTCAAAAAATCGGCATAGAAAAAAATATAACTACACATACATTTAGACATTCTCACATATCCCTACTTGCTGAGCTAGGCATTCCTTTGACTGCCATCATGGATAGAGTAGGACATAGTGACTCAAAGACCACACTAGAGATTTATTCCCATGTCACTCAAAAAATGATATCAGACATATCTAGTAAGTTAGAAAAGATAAAACTATAAATTATGCCCCTCGCCTGCCCCTTTTTATCATATAAGACAAACAAAAACCCTTTAAAGTGTTGATATTAAAGGGTTTTTAAATTGTACGAAAAAAGAGCACACAATTCACATCGCTTAGGGCTGCTGGATTCCTCCCCTGACCCGCTTCACGCAGAACTGTTGCTCCACTATTTATTATATCACATTCCTATTCTTTTTAAAAGCAAAATTATTTTTTCCGTCTATTTCTAAAAAAATTCTGCATAATAGCTGCACATTCATCTTCCAAAATTCCCGTTTCAACCTCTACACGATGATTGAGACGCTCATCTGTCAAGATATCATACAAACTCCCAGCAGCACCAAATTTCTGATTCTTAGCCCCGTAGACTACGTTTGGAATACGGGCAAGTCCAATAGCCCCACTACACATAACACACGGTTCTATAGTCACAAAAAGTGTACAATCCAGCAGACGCCAATTCTCTTCACTCACGTTCGCATTCTCTATGGCCATGATTTCTGCATGCATAACCGCCCGTTGCAACTCCTCGCGCGCATTATGCCCCCTACCAATAATTTCTCCATCCTTGACAATTACACATCCGATAGGAATTTCATCATGCTCTAAGGCAATTTCTGCCTCCTTCAAGGCTTCTCTCATGAAGCTTTCTTTTTCTTCAACTGTATAACTCATCAATTTTTCCTTTTCCTACTTGTCGATTCTATTATTATATCATGATTCCCAAGACAAAAAAAGTCACCCAATGGGGTAACTTAATAGGGAGATTATTATGAAAAAGAAAAGTTTAGGATATTTGTTACAACAAGTTAGGAGGTCTTCTTGTAACTGTCTATAGTATACCCGACCTATCTTAAACTAATCTTAAAAATTTCCTATGACCAAACACTTTCTAAAATATTAGTTTGTTCACGATCAGGACCTACTGAAAAAGTAGAAATACGAACACCAACCAACTCGCTAACACGACGAACATAGTTACGCGCATTTTCAGGAAGATTTTCCAAATTACGGACTCCAGTGATGTCTTCTGACCAACCTGGCAACTCTTCGTAGATAGGTTTGCAACGTTTCAACTGTTCAAGACTAGCTGGATAGTAGTCGATACGTTGTCCATCAAGATCATAGGCCACACAGATTTTCACTGTATCCAAACCACTCAAAACATCAATAGAGTTCAATGAAAGATTGGTAATACCAGATACACGACGACTATGGCGCATCACGACTGAGTCAAACCAACCTACACGACGTGGACGGCCAGTTGTTGTACCGTATTCATGACCTACTTCACGAATGCGATCTCCCACTTCATCAAACAATTCAGTTGGGAAAGGTCCGTCCCCTACACGGCTCGTATAGGCTTTACATACACCTACAACCTTGTCAATCTTACTTGGACCAACCCCAGAACCGATTGTCACACCACCAGCGACAGGATTTGATGAAGTAACAAATGGATAAGTACCTTGGTCAATGTCCAACATAACACCTTGCGCACCTTCAAAAAGCACACGTTTGCCATTATCAAGCG
>ERZ772971.163-NODE-163-length-42974-cov-13.014586_pt1 | contig 42974 bp, 37 predicted proteins | sample MGYA00511943_ERZ772971 | MGnify/ENA primary metagenome ERZ772971 (study PRJEB29015, sample SAMEA2737929) | human oral metagenome | biome: human oral; feature: human-associated habitat; material: dental | place: China | collected 2144 ... | reverse complement strand
CGGCGGCGACTGTTTCGGCGCCCGTCTTTCCTCCCTCGACGGAAGGGAACTCCGCACCGGGGAAAAGCCGCAGGCTTCCCCACAGCTTCCAGTTCTCGCGCGCCTTTCCCTGGGCGAAGACGTCCATCGTCGGGAGGTTGTTCCCCTTCAACGGATCCATGACCGTCATCGCCAGCCGCGGATAGCCCTTGGAGCTGGAGATCGCGACCCGGTTTTTCGTGACCTCGGTGGCCAACTCGGGGAATTTGTAGGAGTCCCCGAGGAGCCGTTTCGTGTTGTACTGAGCCTGACGGATGACCGTCATGGGGCCCGTCGTCGTCGCTCCGAGTTTGTCCGTGCTCTGATCCTTGTCGGTGGCGTTGACAGCCTCGAGAACCCGCTTCGAGACCTTCATGAAGTTCTCGACCGACGTGGCCGGACGCGAGGTCGACTTGGCCGCCGTCGGCTTGGGCACGGGCGGCTCCGATTCCCCGCATCCGGCCAAGGCCCCCGCGGCCAGGGCGGCCGCCAGGGCGAGGCCCATTCCTTTCTTAAGCATGTGCATCCTCCTCGTTGTCATTGCCGCCGACGGGGTTTTCAGCGTCCTCCGAATGGGCGAATCCCCATCGGCCGCGCCAGGCGGTCTTGGGCAAGTCGGCGCCGCGGACGCCGACGTCGCTCACAACCGAGGCGTCCGTCACGCGCATGTCCCCGTCGGCCTGGGCGCCGGGCTCGGAGGCCGCTTGCGCGCCGGCCTCGGGCATTCCGTCGCCCCGAGGCATTCCGTCGCCCTTTTGCGCACCGGGGGCTTCAGGGATGACGATGCGGTCTTCGGCAGAAAGCTCCCTGCCCCGCAGTTCGTCGGCGCGAGGGCTGCCGGCGATGATTCCCGCGCCGAGGGTCCTCCCTGTGGCGTTCGCCTGTTCGTTTCGGGCAGTCTCATGCGGCTGCCCGGCAGGCGGCGTCGGGAAGCCGCCCTTGGCGACCGCCCCGAGGTCGATTTCCTGCGTGTCGCTCCCCAGGCCGGGAACGCTCGTGCGCGGAGGCATCGTCTGGCCGCCCATGATCTGGGCGATCTCGGGCGCCGCGTCGGCTTGGGGCAAGCCGTGCGGCTGCGCGCCGCTCGCCTGTCCGCCGCTGGGCCGCGGCGCACTTGGCGGGGCCGCCCTATGCGGAGCAGCCTCGCGCACGGGAGCCTCCCGCGGAGGCAAGCCGCCCGGCGCGGAGCCGGGGGCCGCGGAGCCGCCCGCCGTCGAGCGGTCAGGCGCAGCGTGCCGCCTCGATTGTCTCACGTCGTGGGCGGCCAACGCCTCGGTCGGCGTTGCATCGGCGTCGGCCCCCGCCGGCGCGCCCACAGCGGGGGCCGCCCCGGGACCTGACGAAGCCCCGCGGCCGGCCGAGGGATTCGGCCCGGGCCCTCCGTCCACCGGGGCCATGGGCACGGTCGGTTTGCCGCCTTCGAGATCTTCGTCCCGCTCGGCGTCGGAAGCTTTGCTCAGAACCGTCGTCTCTGCGTTCGCGCGGGCGGCTCGGCGAGCGAGCTTGCGTTCGCGAATGGCCTCCCGCTCGGCCTTTTGCAGGCGATCCTGGTGGTCAAGCGCCAGCAGGGCGGCCCCTACGAGGGCCATGAGCAGGCCGACGACGACGATCGGTATGTTGTTGAACGGCTTGAGGTTGCGGTCCCAGGTGAGCGACACGGTGGGAGCCTTGCCGTCCGAGCTCGTCGCGATGAGCGAGATCGAGCCGGCGTTGTTTTCGTCGATTCGATACTGCTCTTCGACCGCCCCCTTCTCGGTCTTCTTCTCGATCCACATGTCGGAGTCCGCAAGGGTCGGCGCGCCCTTCGCATTGCCGCCCTTGGCCTTTTCCGTTTTCAGCGTCTTCCAGTTCGTCAGCCCGGTGATCTTGGTGGCGGGGAGCCCCTTTACCCAGCTTTCGACGTCGTCGGAGGTGCCGAAGGCGAGCGTCACACTGGCGTTCCCGGATCCCGCCACTTTGACCTTGACCGTTTCAGCGCCCAACTCGAGCACTCCCGGCGCCGTGTAGACGTAGGGGGCCGACCCTCCCTCGGCGACGGCCGTCGCCGTGCTTTCGGTCTTGTCGACGACCCCGATGATAATACCGACCACGGCCACTATGAGCCCCAGCGCAGCAAGCGCAATGCCGGCGGTCCTTCGCATGTTGTCCCTCTCGTCGAGCGGCAAGGGCGCCTCGCACGCCCGCGAATCGGGCTTCTTCCGAGTCGCGGCGCCCCTCTTTAATAACGATTTTATAACACTATCGGCCGTCCGATCCGACGTCCCGGTTAGGCCGATCACGGCCTATGAAAGTAGCCTAGTCTGTATCCGATTCACAACCCACATATCACCCATCGGAAAGGTCGGAGAATGGTTGAGGAAACCAGCAGGTTCCCGCTTGTGCGAAAGGGGTATGACCGCGCGCAGGTCGACGAACACATACATGAATTGGAGTCGGCGCTCGAAGAAAGCGAGTCCGCACTCGAGGAAACTAAGTCCCAGGTCACCGAGCTGGATTCACGCATCCTGCGCCTGTCGGGCGAGCTCGCCGAGGCGAAACAACAGGTTCGGGAGAACTCCCGCCCCAGCTACGGCGGGCTCGGCTCGCGCGTCGAACGCCTCCTGCGTTCGACGGAGGAGCAGGCCATGGACGTCATGTCCAGGGCAAATTCCGACGCCGAAGCCATCATCGCGCGAGCAAAGGAGCGCGCCGCGCTGCTGACCGGCAGCGCAGAGGCCGAAGCTCAGGACACGCTCACGAGCGCACGCACCAAGGCCGATCAACTGCGAGCTACATCACGTCAGGAGGCGGACGCTTTGGCGATCAACGCACACCGCACCGCGGAAGAACTCGTCGCGTCCGCCGAGCGCGAAGCCGATCGGGTCCGCACATCGGCGTCGAACGAGGTCTCGTCCATGCGCTCGGAGATCGACCACTATGTCGAGTCCCAGCGGGCCAACGTCGACGCGGAGCTGTCCGAGATGCGCGCCGCAGCGGAAGAAGAAGTGTCCAAGATCCGCGCGGAGGCAACCCGCGACGCCACACGGCTTCGCAGCGAGACCGACGAGATCGTCGCCGCCCTGCGCGCCTCGGTGGACCGCGAGGTCGCGAATCTGCGCAAGCGCAGCGCCGATGAGCGCGCCGCCATCGACGCCGAGGCCCGCGAGCGCACGGAGGCCATGGTCTCCGACGCCGAAGGCAGGGCCGAGGCCGCCGAAAGGCGCTTGGCGGAGGCCACGCAGAGGGCCGAGCAGATCACGTCCGACTCGGAGAAGACGGCCACCGCCACGCTGAACCAGGCTCAGGAGGAGGCCTCGTCCATCGTCTCCGCGGCACGCGACGAGGCTCGCAGAATCCGCTCTGAGGCCAACGCGGAGGCCGCCGCGATGGCCCACTCGGCCGAGGAGCACGTCGCCTCCCTGGAGAGCCAGCGCGACGCACTCCTGACCTACCTGGAGGACATGCGCTCGATGCTCGCGTCTTCGGATTCCGGGCTCGCGCTGGCCAACATCGTCAGCGCCGGCCAGGCCCGAGCCGAAACGCCGACGGTCACGTCCGCGGCGTCGGCGGCCTCTGCGCCCGAAAGCGGGGACGAAGGCGCCGAGGTCCATGAAATCGAGGTTCCCCGGGCCGTCGAATCGGAGGAAGACAAGCCCGCCGATCAAGACAAGTCGAAGTCTGCCGCCGGCAAGAAGAAGCCTCAGGCAAAGGCCTCGGGCAAGTCGGCGTCCTCGAAAGCGGGAGGGGCCGCAAAGAAGAAGCAAGCGTCCTGAGGGCTCACGCGCCTGAAGGGCTCACGCAGCTTGTGATATCACGCACGTAGTTCGCTCACGCGGGAGGGAAGGCGCCCCTCCCGCGTTTGTTTTCGGCGCTCCCCGTCTGCTCCGGCAGGCCGGCGGAGTCAGCCGGGGCGCTACGCAGCCTGCCGGTAGAAATCGGCCAGAGCCTTTGCCAGCACCTCGGGCTGTTCGTCCGCAACAAAGTGGCCGGCGCCTGGAATCTCAATGATTTTCGCGCGCGGAGCAAGCTCCTTCCATTGCTGGAGGAGTGCGAAGCTGCACGTGGCGTCGTCCGCGCCGCGCTCGAGAAGGATTGGCCCGTCGATGGCGGTCAGCGCGCCGATGGCGCTGTCGCGGTCGAGCAGAGCCCTCTGAAGCCAGGCGAGCGAAGCCGAGTTGAACAGCCGAAAACGCCGGTCGAGGCTCTGACGCACGGACTCCGGCGAGGCGGGGGAAACAAGGAAATTGCTCCATTCCTTGACGGACTCATATCCCTTGCCCTCCTCGCACAGGGCGATGCTCTCGCGCCGAATGGCGGCATGGTCGGCGTCGTCCACGCCGATGTTCGTGTCCATGAGCGCCAGGCCGGCGACCCTCTCGGGGTAGGTCTGCGCAAAGGTCGCCGCCACGGTTCCGCCCATCGACATGCCCCCGAGGACGACGCGCTCGACCTCGAGCTCGTCAAGCGACTCGCGGATCGCCTCGACGAAGACTTCGAGCGAAGGCTCGGGGCGCCCATAGCGCTCTTGAAGTTCGGCGCCGCTTGGGGAGCCGCCGAAGCCCGGGGCGTCGACGGTGAGGACGTCGATCGGGGCGAGCCTGTCGCGAACCAGATCCCACATCGTCGAATCGAGCGGCATCGCGTGAAGAAGAAGGAGCGGGAGCTTTCCCGCGTCTCCCGTTCGCCTTGTAGCTAGTACAGTCATATCCCCACCCTAGCCGCGCATCGTCGTTCAGGCCAGGGTTACGCGCCCGTGCACTCGCTTTCGCTGGGCGGGGAGCTCGCGCCTCCGCATCCGGGGCTCCGCGGAACTCGCGTCGCCGCCGATGCGGCACACCCGCCTCCGCCTACGCGGAACTCGCGCCGACGGCGCAGGGCGTCATCTCGTTCCGCGATGCCTCCAGCACGACGTGTGCCAGTGTCGTCTCGAATCAATCCCGAACTGCGAGCCCAGGACGGTGTCCTCCGTCCACGCCACCTCGTGCGCCTCGCCGACGTCGATCGAGCCTCCGCATCCGGGGCACACGTAGCGTTTGGCCGCTTTGCGGATGTGGAAGACCTTGTACTCGGCGCCGTCGCGGCCGATCTCGTGCTTCACGCCGCCCATGGCCGCACGCGCATTCAGCGGGCGCACCGGCCGCGAGTACTTTTTCGACCGGCGCATCAGAACAGCCTGTCCTCCGGGTTGTCCAAGCCGCGCATTTCGTCGTAGTCGAGAACGACGCACTCGATGCCCCTGTCTTCGGCCAGGACTCTGGCCTGGGGCTTGATCTCCTGGGCGGCGAAAACCCCGCGCACCGGGGCCAGCAGCGGATCGCGCTCAAGCAGCGCGAGATACCGGGTCAGCTGTTCGACGCCGTCGATCTCGCCGCGCCGCTTGACCTCCACGGCCACGTGCCCGCCGTCGCCGTCGCGCACAAGAAGGTCGACCGGCCCAATGGCCGTCGGAAACTCCCGGCGCACCAGGCTCATGCCCTCGCCGATCCGCTCGACCTGCTCAGCCAGAAGCGCCTGCAAATGCGCCTCGACGCCGTCTTTGACGAGGCCCGGTTCGATTCCCAGGTCGTGGCTGGCCTCGGCGCACACCTCGAAGATGCGCACGACCAGCCTGTCCTCGCTCTTGTTGCGTGAGACCTCCCACACTTCGCTCACGCCGGACGCGGCTTCGTCTTCGTCGGGCTCGCGCACGGACATCGAGCAGGGAGGGCTCATCCAGTTCAGCGGCTTGTAGGAGCCGCCGTCGGCGTGGACGAGCACCGAGCCGTCGGCTTTGACCATGAGAAGCCTCGTCGCCTTCTCCAGGTGGGCGTCGAGGCGGCCCGAGTAATCGACGGAACACTCAGCAAAGACTACGCGCATAGCCTCACAGCCTACCCGATGCGCCTGACGTCGCGCCTCGCTCGCCCACTAGGCACACGCCCGACGTGCAGCGAATCGATCAGAAGTCGGCCGGCTCCTCGGCCGGCGGCGCGGAATCGATCCATGAGACGAGCCCCGCGAATTGGGCGGTGCGCAGCGCGGCCTCGTATTCGACCCCGTCGCCGAGGAACTCGACGACCGTGGTCCCCGGGAGGATTCCCTGGCGATGCCCTCGGATCTCCAGGAGCTCGCGGGGAAAGCTCCATTTGGAGTTCAGCACCAGGGACCTGCGCGGATACCATTCGATCGCATCGGCTTGGAGCGCGATGATCCCGGGAATCCAACGGCCTCCCTTTCGCCGCAGCGCGCATTGGAACGTGCCGTACTTGTGCAGAAGCCCTCTCAAACGCACGAAGTAGACGCTGAGAAACGCGAGGCCCGCCAGGGCGCCTGCGAAGGCAACGGCCAATATGACGTCAAGCGCCCTCATATCCCCGCCTTTCGTGCCTTTGCTGCGTGTTCCCGGCCGCAGCGCGCCCGGCTGACCTGCGCCCGGCTACTCGGTGTGCCCGGTGTCCGAATGCTCGACGACGACGTAGGCGCGGTCCTCGTCGACCGTCACAAAACCGCCGTCGACCTCGAAGACGAGCGAGCGGCCCTCAGAAAGGTTCACCTCGACCCCGCCGGGCACGAGGAGCGCCATGAGGGGAGTGTGCCCGGGCAGGATCCCCATGGCGCCTTCCTGAGACGGAACGACGAGGTGGCCGGTGTCTCCCGACCACACGAGCGCCTGCCTGTCGACGATCTCGACCTTCATCAGCCCTGCTCCTGGCGAATCTTCTCCCACGAACGCTCGATGTCCTCGATGCCGCCGATGTTGAAGAACGCCTGCTCGGGAATGTGATCGTACTCGCCGTCACACAGCCGGCGGAAGGCCTCGACCGTCTCGTCCACGGGAACCGTCGACCCCTCGACGCCGGTGAACTTGAGCGCCGTGTAAGTGTTTTGGGAGAGGTACTGCTGAATGCGCCGGGCCCGGGCGACCGTCACCTTGTCCTCTTCGGACAGCTCGTCGACGCCCAGGATGGAGATGATGTCCTGCAGCTCCTTGTTCTTCTGAAGGATGGCCTTGACTCGGGTGGCGACCTCGTAATGCTCCTGCCCCACCACCTGCGGGTCGAGGATGCGCGAGGTCGACGTCAGCGGATCGACTGCCGGGTAGAGCCCGCGCGAGGCGATCTCTCGCGAGAGCTGAGTGGTCGCGTCCAAGTGGGCGAACGTCGTTGCCGGGGCGGGATCGGTGTAATCGTCCGCGGGCACGTAGATCGCCTGCAGCGAGGTGATCGAATGGCCCCTCGTGGACGTGATTCGCTCCTGGAGGGAGCCCATCTCGTCGGCGAGGGTCGGCTGGTATCCGACGGCGGAGGGCATGCGGCCCAGCAGCGTGGAGACCTCCGAGCCGGCCTGGGTGAATCGGAAGATGTTGTCGATGAACAGAAGGACGTCCTGGTTCTCGACGTCGCGGAAGTACTCCGCCATCGTCAGCCCGGACAGCGCCACCCGAAGGCGCACGCCCGGAGGCTCGTCCATCTGCCCGAATACCAGGGCCGTCTTGTCGAGGACGCCGGCTTCGCCCATCTCGTTGATGAGGTCGTTGCCCTCTCGGGTGCGCTCGCCGACTCCGGCGAACACGGAGACGCCGTCGTGGTCCTGGGCCACGCGCTGGATCATCTCCTGGATGAGGACCGTCTTGCCGACGCCCGCGCCTCCGAACAGGCCGATCTTGCCGCCCTGGACGTACGGAGTGAGAAGGTCGATGACCTTGATTCCCGTCTGGAACATCCGCGTCTCGGGCTCGAGCTCGTCGAAGGCGGGCGGCTTGCGGTGGATCGGCCACCGTTCTTCGACCTGGAGGACCTCGTCGCCGTCGAGGTTGAGGCATTCGCCGAACACGTTGAAGACGTGCCCCTTCGTCGCCTCGCCGACCGGCACGGAGATGGGCGCGCCCGTGTCCGTGACGAGGGCCCCGCGCACGAGGCCGTCGGTCGGTTTGAGGGCGATGGCTCGGACGATGTTGTCTCCCAGGTGCTGGGCGACCTCGAGCGTCATGTCGTATGAGCCCTCGCCCTCCCCCTGGGCGCTGAGGTCCACGTGCGTGGTCAAGGCGTTGTTGATCTCGGGTAAGGAGTCCGCCGGGAATTCGACGTCGACGACGGCTCCGATGACCTGGACGATGCGTCCGGTTCCCGGATTGGATACGAGCGTGGTCATGTTTCTCCTTTAAGCACCCTGCTTGAGCGCGTCGGCGCCCGAGACGATTTCGGTGATCTCTGTCGTAATCTCCGCCTGGCGCGCGTTGTTGGCCAGGCGGGTGTAGTCCTCAATGAGCTTCTGGGCGTTCTCCGTGGCCGAATGCATCGCCTGTTGGCGCGAGGCGAGCTCCGAGGCGGCGGCCATGAGGAGAACCGAATGAATGCGCTGGCTCACGTACATCGGCAGCAGCGCGTCGAAGATGTCCTCCGCCGAGGGCTCGAACTCGAAGAGAGGACGCGTTTCCTCCGGCCTGTCCCCCAGGTCGTCGACCGGCCCGCGCTCGTCGTCGTCTTCCGCCTCGACGACTTCGAGGGGGAGCATGTGGCGCACCTGGACGATCTGCCGGACCATCGAGACGAACCTCGTGTAGACGACGATGAGCTCGCCGACGCCGCCGTCTTCGGGCGCGGCGAGATAGGCGTCGAGAAGGGTGGAGGCGACGTCGTCGGAGACGTCGACGTCGGGGTTGTCGGACTTGCCGGTCCACGACTTCGCCACCTCGATTCCCCGGAACCTGTAGTAGGACTCGCCGCGGCGCCCGCTCACGTACAGAACGGGCTCCCTGCCTTCCGTCCGCAGCTCCTCGACCAGCCTGTCGGCCTCGCGAAGGACGGACGAGGAGTAGGCGCCTGCCATCCCCCTGTCCGACGTGACGACGAGGACGGCCACCCGGTTCGTGTCCTCGCGGTGGGTGAGCATGGGATGGTTGAGCTCGTGGTCGTGGAGGGCCACGGCTGCTATCGACCGCGTGAGGATCCGGGTGTAGGGATCCAGGCCGCTCGCAGCCTCTCGCGCCCTGCCGATGCGCGAGGCGGCGATGAGCTCCATCGCGCGGAAGACCTTTTCCAGCGTCGCCGTCGCCCTGATCTTCTCCTTGAAGACCCTCTGTGCGCCCGCCACGGTCAGCCTCGCTTCGCCCGGACGATCTGCTCTTTGGCGACCTCGGTCTCCACTTCGACCTCGCCCTCGCCGTCCGCGGCGACCCCTTCGGCGACGAGGTAGCCGTGTGTGAATTCCTTGACCGCGGTGCGAAGCTCTTCTTCCGTCTCCTTCTCGAGGAGCCCGGTCTCCGCGATCTTCTCCAGCACTCCGGTGTTGTGGCGCAAATAGTCGAGCAGACGCTTCTCGTAGTCGTGGACCTTGTCCAGCGGAAGCTCGTCGAGGAAGCCGTTGGTCCCCGCCCACACCGAGGCGACCTGGTCCTCCACCTTGTAAGGCGTGTACTGCTGCTGGCGCAGCAGCTGCATGATGCGCTCGCCTCTTGTCAGCTGCTGGCGCGTGGTCGCGTCGAGGTCCGAGGCGAACATGGCGAACGCCGCCTGCGCGCGGTACTGCGCGAGCGTGATCTTCAGCGTTCCCGCCACTTTCTTCATCGCCTTGATCTGGGCGTCGCCGCCCACGCGCGAGACGGAGATTCCGACGTCGACGGCCGGGCGCTGATTGGCGTTGAACAGATCCGACTGGAGGAAGATCTGCCCGTCCGTGATCGAGATGACGTTTGTGGGAATGTAGGCGGAGACGTCGTTCGCCTTCGTTTCGATGAGCGGCAGCCCCGTCATCGACCCCCCGCCCATCTCGTCGGAAAGCTTTGCGCAGCGCTCGAGGAGGCGAGAATGCAGATAGAAGACGTCGCCAGGGTAGGCCTCGCGCCCCGGCGGGCGGCGCAGCAACAGGGAAACCGCTCGATAGGCTTCGGCCTGCTTGGAAAGGTCGTCGAAGACGATGAGCACGTGTTTGCCGTTGTACATCCAATGCTGGCCGATGGCCGAGCCGGTGTACGGCGCCAGATACTTGAAGCCCGCCGGGTCGGACGCTGGAGAGGCGACGATGGTCGTGTAGTCCATCGCTCCGGCCTTCTCGAGCGTTCCACGGACGGAGGCGATGGTCGAGCCCTTCTGGCCGATGGCCACGTAGATGCACCGGACCTGCTTCTTCGGGTCGCCGGAGAGCCAGTTCTCCCTCTGGTTGAGGATCGTGTCGATCGCCAGGGCCGTCTTGCCCGTCTGGCGGTCGCCGATGATGAGCTGGCGCTGGCCGCGCCCGATCGGAATCATCGAATCGATCGCCTTGATGCCGGTTTGCAGCGGCTCGTGGACGGATTTGCGCATCATGACGCCGGGGGCCTGCAGCTCCAAGGCGCGCCGGCCCTCGACTCCCTGGATCTCGCCGAGCCCGTCAAGCGGCCGTCCGAGCGGATCCACGGTGCGGCCGAGGTAGCCCTCGCCGACGGGAACTGAGAGAACCTCTCCCGTGCGCCGCACTTCCTGGCCCTCTTCGATCGACGAGAATTCGCCGAGGACGACGACGCCGATCTCGCGCTCCTCCAGGTTCATGGCCAGGCCGAGGGTTCCGTCTTCGAAGGTCAGCAATTCGTTGGCCATGGTGCCGGGAAGCCCCTCGACGCGAGCGATGCCGTCGGCGGTCAGGGTGACGTGGCCGACCTCCTCGCTCACGGACTTGGCGGGCTCGTAGGAGCTCACGAAGTTGTCGAGCGCCGCCCGGATCTCCTCGGGCTGGATGGTAAGTTCAGCCATTCCTCTTTCCTTAACTACGTAGGCGGTGGCCGCCGGTTACTTGATGACGGCGTCCTTGACGCCCTTGATCCGCGTGGCGAGCGTCGCGTCAATGACGTCGTCGCCTATGTGTATGCGAATGCCGCCCACGGCTGCGGCGTCGATCGCGACGTGAACGGACACGTCTTTGCCGTAACGCGCTGAGAGGATCCTCTTCAGCCGTTCTTCCTGTTTGCGAGTGAGCGGGCTCGCCGCCGTCACGGAGGCGACGAGCTTGGATTGGATCTCCGCTGCGGCGTCGACGTACCCCGTCAGCGAAGCGGCCAACGTCGGGAGCGGCGCCCGCGCCACCGCGCGGCGAATGAGCGTCAGCGCGGGCGCGCCGACGTGCTTTTTCCACACCCGGTCGGCCAGCGCGTCCCTGCGCGCGAGGGAAACGGCGTCGTCGGACAGGGTGATGCGCAGGTCGCGCTCTTCGGCCAAAAGCCTCATGGCCCGATACAGCTCGCCCTCCGTTTCGCCCAGCTTTCCGGCCGAATCGGAGTGCGCGAGCACGGATTGGACGCCCAGGAGTTCGACGGAGTCGGCGATGTCCGCCTCGTCGGCCCACCGGTCGCGCACGAGCCCGATGACGAGCTCGGACATCTCCTCGGAAAACCGTGGGGAGAAGACGTCGGAGGCTAAACGTGCGCGGTCCTGCGCCGCTCGGCTGGAATCCGCAAGCGAACGCGCAAGCTGGCCGGACGCGCGAAGAACGTCGGCTACGGCGAAGGCCTCCTCGCCGAAATCGAGCCCGCGCGAGCTCTTTTGCCGCAGAAGCGCGCCCCAGCGGTCCTTTGCACGCTCGTAGGATTCCCGGCTGACGGCACGCATCTACTTCTCCTTCGGCCGCGGTCCGGCCGGGGCGCTCACATCCGCCTCGAGCTCGTCGAGGAACGAATCGACCACGGCGGAAGAGACCTTGGGGTCGAGGGCCTGCTCGCCGACGATTCGCCCGGCCAGTTCGGCGGCCAGCGATCCGACGTCGCGTCGAAGCTGGGTTCTCGCGAGCTTCGCGTCGGCGTCTATCTGGCGCTGAGCTGCGTCCGCGACCCTCTTCGCCTCGACGGAGGCATTCTTCTTGGCGTCCTCGACGATTGCCGCGGCGTTGCTCTGAGCGGTCTCGCGAATTTGCGCCGCCTCGCGCCTGGCCTCGTTAACCTCGTCCGCGAGCGCCGCCCGTTCGCGGGCTGTCTCCTCACGGGCGCGCTCCGCCTGGTTCAGTCCTTCGTCGATCTTCTGCGTGCGCTCGTCGAGAAGCCGCATGAAGGTGGGCCAGGCGAACTTGAAGATCGCCAAAGCGACGATGATGAACGAGACGGTTCCCCAGACCAGGTCGGCCGTCGCCGGAAGTATGAGGGAGTGCTCGGAAGCGGTCGTCATGATCAGGAGCCGAAGGCGAAGCCGGCCACGAAGCCCAGAAGACCGAGGGCCTCGGTGAAGGCGATCGACAGGAACATATTGACGCGCAAGTATCCCTTGAGCTCGGGCTGGCGCGCCGTCGCTTCCTGATTCTTCGCGCCGATGAGTCCGATGCCGATGCCGGGGCCGAGGGCCGCGAGACCGTAACCGATGGTGGCGATGTTGCCGATCATTTCGAGTTCCTTTTGTTCGGTGGATAAATCAGTGTTCTATGGACAGTGAGATGTAGGCCGCGGCCAGCAAGGCGAAGATGTATGCCTGCAGGGCGGCCACGAAAGCCTCGAAAAGCGTGAACACGACCCCTGCCGCGAGGGTCAGGGAGCCTAGTGCGATCCCCATTCCTCCGCTCATCGAAAGGTAGAGGTAGTGGGTTCCCAGGAAGCAGAGGACGAGCAGGAGGTGCCCCGAGACCATGTTGGCCAAAAGTCGGATGGTCAGCGTGAGCGGGCGGATGACGAAGGTCGAGAGCAACTCGATCGGCGTCATGAAGATGTAGATGGGTTTGGGCACGCCCGGCGGGAAGAGCTGTTCCTTGAAGAAATGCCCGGCGCCGTTGGCCTTGATTCCCGCGTAAAGGAAGGAGACGTAGGCCACGATCGCGAAAATCAATGGCATGCCGATGATTGACGTCGATGCGATCTGCAGCCCGGGAATGATGCCCGTGATGTTCATGAAGAGCAAACCCATGAAGATCGTGGCCAGAAGCGGCTGATACGGCTTCGCCCTCTCCCCCAGGATTTCATGGCCCACCTGGTTGCGCGAAAAATCGAGGATCGATTCAAAAGCTCCCTGCGCACGGCCTGGCACAAGCTTCGCCTTCTTGTAGTAGAGAAAGCAGAGAAGGAAGAGCGCGGCCACGGCGATGAGCCGGACGAGGACCACGCGGTTGATTGCGAAGGGCGTCCCGCCGAAGAGTATGGGGTCGGGAAAGAACTCGTCGATCGACGGCGCTTCGAAGTCGCCTGAGGCCAAGACCCCGCCGTTCGCCAGAGCCGTGAACGCGTTCGACACTTCCTACCCCTTCGTTGATCCGGCAGCTTGGTTTGTCGCATTCGCACCATACACCACTCGCGGGAATGCCCGCGAGCACGTACACCTCTCGATACTACGCCTTGACCGAGAGAGGCGCCACATGCGCGTCAAACCGGAGCGGTGAGACGCTCCCCGTCGAGCGAAACAGACGCGAAACGGAGGGAAGACGCCAAACGAAGCGGACAGAAGGCAAGCGGACAGAAGACGTCAAGAGGGGGCGCCGGCCGCCTCGTCGTCCCGTCCCCCGTTCCGTTCTTCGAGGCCTTCGCGCTCTTCGAAGTTCTCGCACTCCTGGAAGCCTTCGCGCTCCTCGAAGCCTTCGCGCTGTCTCAACGCACCCCACGAATCGATCGCAAGGGAGGCGACGACGCCGAGCGCCACCGCAACGACCAGTGCTCTGCGATTCAGGCCGGCCCAACTGTCGAGGGCGCTGAAGACGCCGAGCACCGCCGCCATTTTCAGAACGAAGCCGAAAGCCATCGCCGCGCCCGAGCACCGGCGGGCCGCCACCGCCGTGAGCGCGCCCGCAGCGCCGACCGTCGCCGCGGCGACGGCAATCGAGCGGGCGACGTCGAATCTTCCCGCCGCCGCGAAAGCGCCTGCTCCGAGGCAACCGAGCACGGACATGGCCGCGAGGTTACACAGAGCGATCGTCCGCAGCGTCTTGTCGGCGTCGGCCGCGTCGGCCATCCGCGCCTTATGCCCCTCGCCGCGCATCGGCGCGTCCCTGAACGCGTTCAACGCTTTCGACGCCGTCTCCCGGGCTCGCTGCCAGCTCCTGAGGCGCCGTGCGCTCGCGGGGAACGTCGGCTTCTTTCTCAACCTCGATCAGCTTGTGTCTGGCCGCGCGCCGCGATCGCGGCAGCAACGATCCGCCGGGAGCCTGCTCGGCCTGCCACGACGATCCTCCGGGCGCCGGAGGATCAGCCTTGCGAACCTCGGGGCCCCCGAAATCGGCATGCTTTCCCCCCGCCCGCTGAAGCGTGGCCTCTGGAGTCGTCTTCAGCGGCGCCCCCGCCCCTCGCAGCGGTTGCGTCTCCGCCGGCTCCGCGGCTTTCGTCGGCGTCGCGGCCTTCATCCGGCCCTCGCCTGCCTCCCGCTCGGGGGCGGCGGATTCCGCGCCCTTGGCGTCGGAAGAGCGAGCGTTGGCCTCGGAAGAGCGAGCGTTGGCCTCGGAAGAGCGAGCGCCCCCCGCGGGCGAGCGGGCGTTCGTCGCATTGGCAGAGGGGATCCGCGTGTCGTCGTCGGCGTCGTCCCTGCGCCTGCCGAATTGATGTCGTGTGACGAATATCCCGAAGATGAGGCAGACGAAGGCGACCGTCCCGACGATTCGCGCGGGGAATCTCACGAGCGCCACACAGGTCAGAGAGGCCATCGCGGCCCACATGTAGAGAATGAGGACGGCGCCCGCGTGGGAATGCCCCTGGCGAAGAAGCCGGTGGTGAAGATGGCCTGCGTCGGCGGCGAATGGGGACTGCCCGCGGGCGAGCCTCCGGGTGACCGCCCACGTGAAATCGAGGAGCGGCAAGAAAATCACGGCGGCGGGCACAAGAAGCGGCATCACCGCGGGCAAAGCGTATCCGGGCGACGTGTTGACCGGATCGATTTGCCCCGTGACGAGGATGCCCGCCGCCGCGATGAGCACGCCGAGCATGAGGGCGCCGGAATCGCCCATGAAGATCCGGGCCCGGTGGAAATTGTGGGGAAGGAAGCCTGCGCATATGCCGACGACGGCGGCGACCACCACGCACGCCGCCGACGCGTAGTCGCTCGGGGAGGCGTCGCGCGTAAGCGTGTAAGAATAAACGAAGAAGGCCATTCCGGCGATTCCCACGATTCCTGCGGCCAGCCCGTCGAGCCCGTCGACGAAGTTCACAGCGTTGGCCACGATGACCATGACGATCGTCGTGATGAAGAGCGTCAGCCGCGTCGATCCGACAGTCAGCCCCATGAGGGGGACGGTGACCAACTGGACTCCCTGCCACGCCATCGTCCCGGCGGCGAGCACCTCGCCAGCCAGCTTCGCGTACCAGACGAGCTCCCAAACGTCGTCTATCGCGCCGACCAGACACATGAAGCCCGCGCCGAGCAAGACCCCCCAAATCGCGGAGCCTCGGGGAAAGACGCCCGAAAGGTAGGGTATTCGCGAGGCTATGAGAATGGCGGCGGAAAATCCCAGATACATCGCCACTCCGCCCAGTCTGGGAATGGGAAGGGTGTGCACGTCGCGTTCGCGCACCTGCGTGATGGCGCCGAGCAAAAGCGCCAGACGTTTGACGACGGGGACCAGCAGATACGTCGCAACGGCTGCGATCGCCATGATGAGAAGGTAAACGCGCACTAGGCAACATCTCCGAATCGTGCGAGTTCGCCCCTGCCGACGCCGCCCTCTCGCAGAACCCTCATAAGCCCGCCGTCGAAGGACACGATCGTGGAGGGGGCGCCGCCCGGGCACGGACCGCCGTCGAGGTAGACGGCGACCTTCCCTCCGAGCTGCTCGACGGCTTCGCCCACAGTCGCAGCGGGCGGGCGGCCACTGAGATTCGCGGACGAAACGGCAAGCGGCCCGGCTTCCTTCAGCAATTCCAAGGCGGCGGGATGATTCGGCATCCGCAACGCGATTGTGCCGTTCGTCTCACCAAGGTCCCATCCAAGCCGTTCGGAAGGCAGGACGAGGGTCAGCGCGCCGGGCCAGAACTCGGCCATGAGGGCTTTCGCGACGTCGGGGGCCTCCCGCGCCAGCTCCTCGGCCTGAGCCACAGAGGCGACGAGAACGGGCGAGGGCTTGTCTCGCCCGCGTCCCTTCGCCGTGAGAAGGCGATCGACGGCTCGGGGGCTTCGAGGGTCGGCCCCGAGCCCGTAGACGGTGTCGGTAGGAAGCACGACGAGCAAACCCTCGCGCACAGCTGCTGCAGCTGCCCCTGCTGCGGCAGCGTCCGCGCTGTCGATGACTCTCATCGCGCCTCCCAACTTCAATGCTCATCTAAGGGTAGCCGAGCTCGCAGCCATCGCGGGCGTCCGGCTAGATCCGCCCTCGTCTCCGCCTTGACGAATCCCGTCTTCAACGCAAGGCGCCGCAGCGGCTCCGCCTGTTCCTCGGCGTGTTCCATGACCAGAAGCCCGCCCGGCTTCAAAAGTCCAACCGCCTTTTCAACCAGGGCGTTCGGCATGTCCAGGCCGTCTTCGCCGCCTCCCCACAGGGCGGCGGCGGGGTCGGCGAGAACCTCCGGAGACAGTTCGCAGCGCGCGGGCACATACGGGGGATTCGTGACGACGACGTCGAACTTCCCGCGCGCGCCGCCGGATTCGGGGGCGCCAGATGCGCTCGCTCCAGGATCTTCGCGCACGTCAGGCTCGCACGCGCAGGAGAATTCCAGCGCGTCGGCGAGGACGAATTCGACGGGGCCGCCGTAGGCGGCGTTGTTTTCACGGGCCACTTGAAGAGCCTCGGCCGAGGCGTCGACTCCGACGACCGCGGATGCCGGGACCTCCGTCGCCACGGCGAGGGCGATGGCGCCCGATCCCGTGCACAGGTCGAGGACGCGCGGCCGCTCGCCCCGATCGGCGATTCGCCGGGCCTCGTCGATGGCGTCTTGCGCAACGGCCTCGGTTTCGGGCCTGACTATGAAGGCGCCCGGGCGGCTGACGAGCTCAAGCCAGCGAAAGTACATGCGTCCGGTGATGTGTTGGAGCGGCTCTCGGGCGGCCCTGCGCGCGACGGCGCGTGAAAACGCCGCGCGTTCGTCAGGCGTCGGGTCTGCGGCCGGCAGGCGGCGTACGCCGGCCGCGAATTCGGCAAGCTCGCGGGCGTCCGACGTCGGGGAGGTCACTCCGGCGTCGCCCAAAAGCGCGGACGCCTCCGCAATCAGGCGATGCCAGCTTCCCCGCGTCACTCCTGCGAGGCCATCCGCTCGGCCTCGTCCATCTCGCGAGCCGAATCGACGAGGGGTCCGAGGTTTCCAGCGAGAACCTGGTCGAGGTTGTACGCCTTGTATCCCGTGCGATGGTCGGAGATCCTGTTTTCAGGAAAGTTGTAGGTGCGGATTCGCTCGGAGCGATCGACCGTGCGCACCTGCGAGCGGCGCATGGCGGCGTTTTCCTCGGCTTGCTGTTCGAGCTGCATCTGGCGAAGCCTCGCCCTCAGGACGCGCATGGCGGCCTCTCGATTCTTGATCTGCGATTTCTCGTCCTGACAGGAGACGACCAGTCCGGTGGGAATATGCGTGATGCGCACGGCGGAATCCGTTGTGTTCACGGACTGCCCGCCCGGGCCCGAGGAACGAAACACGTCGACGCGGATGTCGGCGTCGGCGATCTCGACTTCTCCGGGGTCGTCGACCTCGGCGAAGACGAGCACTCCGGCTGCGGAGGTGTGCAGGCGGCCCTGCGATTCGGTGACGGGGACGCGCTGAACGCGGTGCACCCCGGCCTCGAATTTGAGATGCGCCCATACGCCGTCGGCGGGGTCCTCTGGCGCCGAGCGCAGGCGGACGGCCAGCTGCACGTCCTTGAAGCCGCCAAGCTCGGTGGGCACCGAGCTGAGGATCTGCGTCTGCCAGCCCATCCGCTCGGCGTAACGCTCGTACATTCTCAGCAAATCCCCGGCGAAGAGGGCCGATTCCTCGCCGCCCTCCCCCGCCTTGACTTCGACGATGGCGTCGCGGGCGTCGTCGGGGTCGCGGGGAATAAGCGCATCCTTGAGCGCAGCCTCGGCCTGCGCATAGGCTTCTTGCAAACCAGGAAGCTCGGGGCGGAAGAGCTCGGCGTCCTCGCCGCCGGCTTCGACGATCTCCCGGGTCTCCGAAAGATCTGCCTCGGCGCGCCGGTAGGCCTGATAAACGCGGACAACCCGCCCCAGCTCGGCGTATCTGCGCCCGAGGGATTTCATCTTCTCGGGGCTGGAGAGCGCCTCGGGGCTGGACATCTCCGTTTCAATCTTGCGGTGCTCGGCGAGCACCTGCTCGGCAAGCTCAATCTGACTGCTCATTCCTCGCCACACTCCTTCTCAAAGAAAATACACCTCGGCGCCGACGCATTTCCTGCGCCGGCGCCGAGAGCACGAACTACTTGGCCTTCCGCTTGCCGTAACGGGCCTCGAACTTGGCCACGCGGCCGCCGGTGTCGAGAATCTTCTGCTTGCCCGTGTAGAAGGGGTGGCAGGCGCTGCACACATCGACGCGAAGGTGGTCGCCCTCAATCGTCGAACGAGTTTCAAACTCGTTGCCACATGTGCATGAAACCTTGATGGCATGGTATTCGGGATGGATTCCCTGCTTCATTTGAGCTCCTTGGATCGTTGAACGCCCCGGGTCCGATGCGCGGACGGGCTCTCAGAGGAGACCGCCCTTGCCGCAAGGAAAAAGCGCCTGCGGCCGCGACACCGGTGAACCGGAAGCCGACGAGCTATTTTTACACAACTCGCCGCTTTTGTACATCTGCTTACGCCGTGGGAGGACAGGCGAATCGCGGCGCTGCCGGCAGCGCAGATCAATTCGCCTGCATTGACTTCATGATCTGCACGAGGAATTCCGCATTCGACTCGGTCTTGCGCAGACGCCCGAGCATAAAATCGGAGGCCTCCGCCACATCGAGCGTTCCAAGGGCCCGGCGCAGCTGCCAGATGACCTTGAGTTCCTCCTGGCTGAAGAGCAGCTCCTCGCGGCGCGTGCCGGAGGCGTTGACGTCGATCGCCGGGAAGATGCGCCGATCCGCCAACTGGCGCGACAGGCGCAGCTCCATGTTTCCCGTGCCCTTGAACTCCTCGAAAATCACCTCGTCCATCTTCGAGCCGGTTTCGACGAGCGCCGAGGCGATGATCGTCAAGGACCCCCCGTTTTCGATGTTGCGGGCCGCTCCGAAGAACTTCTTCGGCGGGTAGAGGGCAGCGGCGTCGACGCCTCCCGAAAGGATCCGCCCCGAGGCGGGAGCCGCGAGGTTGTAGGCGCGAGAGAGCCTGGTAAGCGAGTCGAGGAGCACGACGACGTCTTGGCCGAGCTCCACGAGGCGCTTGGCCCGTTCGATGGCGAGCTCGGCGACGATCGTGTGGTCGGAGGCCGGGCGGTCGAAGGTCGAGGCGATGACCTCCCCCTTGACCAGGCGCTTCATGTCCGTGACTTCCTCGGGGCGCTCGTCAACGAGAACCACCATGAGGTGGACGCGCGGATTGTTCGACGCGATTGCCATGGCTATCTGCTGCATCACCATCGTCTTTCCCGCCTTCGGCGGGGCGACGATGAGGCCGCGCTGGCCTTTTCCGATCGGGGCGACGAGGTCGATCGCGCGTGGCGTCATGGCCTTCGGCGTCGTCTCCAAACGCAGCATGTCCTGCGGGTAGAGCGGGGTGAGTTTGTTGAACTCGGGCCGCGTGAGCGAACGTTCGACGTCGAGGGAATTGATCGTGTCGATCTGAACGAGCTGGTTGAGCTGATTGTAATGGTTGCGGTTGCGATTGCGATTGCGGTTGTTGTAATGCTGATCGCCCTCGGTGCGCGGCCGGACCGCGCCTACTATGGCGTCGCCGCGGCGCAGCCCGTGCTGCTTGACGATCTGCTGGGAGACCGCGGCGTCGTTCCCGCCCGGAAGATACCCTCCGGTGCGGAGGAAGGCGTTGTTCCCTTCGAAGTCGAGGATGCCGGCGACTTGCAGAAGGTCCTCGTCGTCGCGCTGCGTGGCCTCCTGAAACTCGCTGCGGTCGCGATTGCGGTTCCTGTTGCGGTTGCGCGACCGACGGTCGGACGCCGTGTCGTCCCCGCCCGCGCGGCGCTCCGCCGCATCTCCGATCGCGTCGAGCGCCGCGCGCTTGTCGGATTCGGTCATGCCGCCGTCGCGCCCGCGATCGTCGCGGTTCTTTCCCCTGCCATTGCGCTCGTTGTTGCGTTCGGCGCGCTCGCGCGCCACACGCTCGTTGCGTTCGCGCCTCTGACGCCGCGAAAGATGTTCGGGCTTGTCTTCGGAACCCTTGGATTCGGGCAGAACGATGTCGATCTCCCCGTCGCGAGGGCCGCGACGGCGAACTCGCGGTCCCTGGGCGCTGCGATCCGATCCCTGGCTTCCGCGATCGCTCCCCTGGGAGCCGCGGTCATCGGAACGATTTTCAGGCTTGAAACCATCCTGCCCGGCCGCCTTGGCGCCGTTCCGATCCTGGGCGTTGTCGCTCGAATTGTCGCCGCCGTTCGAACTGTCGCGGCCGTTCGAATTGTCGCCGCTGCCGCTCGGATTGTGCGCGTCCCGGGCGGCGGGCCATTCGAATGGGGTGTTGGTTTCGACCTTTTCCTTTTCCTTGGCAGGCTTGGCTCCGGCCGAGGCGCCTGCCTCGCCTCCTTTGGCCGCATTTGCACCGGCGGAGGCAGGGGCCGCGTTGACCCGCCCGGCGAGCGGATTGGCCTCGCCAGAGGCCGATTTGGCGGCGTCGGCCTTGATCTTGGGGGCTTCGTAGCGCACCTTGATCTCGGTCCTGTTTTTAGGCGGGCGTCCGCGCCGCGCCGGTCCCGTTACGGATCGAATCGCGGCGACAAGATCTGCCTTCTTGGCTTTCGGGTCAACCTCAAGACCCAGAGCTTTAGCCGCTTCCCGTAATTCGGGCAGGCGCATGGTCGATACCGCGCCCAGGTTGATTTGGCTCACGAGGTTCCTTCCTCGGATTGTCGGCCTATGTCGACAATCGACTTGTGGGGGAGTAACACCGAATGTGCGTAATTTCGGTGAAGGGAATAGCCGGGGACGCCTCTGGTCTCTCCGAGCTGGTTCTAGAATAGCAGCATTTTTTATCAGTACCTACATTTTGAGGAAATTCCCGGTGAGTTCTTCTCCCCGACCGGCGCGTCTTCTCCTTTCCACGACCCTCTGCGTCCACCGCATTTCAACGGACCGTCCTACCATTTCATCGCGATTCTTCAATGAGGTGCGCACCGCTGCCGATTCCCGCGGTAATCGATCTGAATCCCCGGGCGGCGAGCAAATCCCGCGTGCGCCGATCCAACTTGTCGAAAACGAGCACCGAAGGGCCCGCTCCGGAAACGACAGCGGGCCATTCTGCCTCGCGCAAGGCCCGAAGGACTTCAGCCGATTCCGGCATGGAATCGGCCCGGTAGCGCTGATGCAGGCGGTCGCCGGTCGCCTCGAGGAGCAAGTCCGGCCTCCCTTGAAGCGCGAGAACCAGCATGGCTGCCCTGGACGCGTTGAAAGCCGCGTCCCCGTGGGGCACATCCGACGGCAAGACGGAGCGCGCGGCTTCGGTGGCCAATTCCGCTTCTGGAACCAAAAGGGTGGTCTTTATCTCTTTTGCAACGTCGATCTTCGCTGCCTTGGGCCCCTCGTCCGTCATCCATGAGAGAACGGCCCCGCCGTGGAGCGCAGGCGCCGCATTGTCGGGGTGCCCCTCGAATTCCGTGGCGAGGCGCAGGACTGCGTCGTCGTCGAAAAGCTCGGGTTCGTCGACAAGGCCTCGCACGAGCATGAGCCCCGCGACAACCGCAGCAGCGCTCGATCCAAGTCCCCTTCCCTGGGCGATTCCGTTGCGGCAATTGAGCTCGATTCCTGCTTGCGGGAGCCCCGCAGCGTCGAAGCCACGCCTCATCGCCCTGACGATGAGGTGGGAATCGTCGGTGGGCAGCGCCCCCCGGCCCTCGCCCAGAATATGGACGCGCGTGGACCCGGTGGTCAACCGCACGTGGACTTCGTCCCACACGTTGTGGGCAAGTCCGAGGCAGTCGAACCCCGGCCCCAGATTCCCGGATGTGGCGGGAACCCTCACTCCCGCCGTCGCCCGTACGATGTGCATCACAAATCCAAAGCGGACGCAACCGCCTCGAGAGTGGGCGCGACCGGGTCGAAAGACAATTCGCGCCCCTCGAGCGCGGTGGCCGTGTCCTTGAGGCCATTGCCCGTGACGGTGCACACGATCGTCGCGCCTTCAGGCACCTTCCCCTGCTCCGCAGCCTGCAAAAGCCCGGCGACGGAAGCGGCCGACCCCGGTTCGACGAAAACGCCCGTCTCTGCGGCGAGGATCGATTGAGCTTGAAGGATCTGCTCGTCGGTCACCCTGTCGATCCATCCCCGCGAATCGTCGCGGGCGGCCTCGGCGTACTTCCACGACGCCGGATTTCCAATTCTGATGGCTGTGGCGACGGTCTCCGGGTTCTCGACGACGTGGCCGAGCACGAGCGGCGCGGCGCCCCACGCTTGGACGCCCCACATCTGAGGCGTCTTCGTCGAAACGGGGGCCGCTCCGGCGGTGCGGGCCATCGAGGTGAGAGCGGTGCGGCCTGCGTATTCGCAATAGCCCATCCAGTACGCGCTGATATTTCCGGCGTTGCCCACCGGAAGCACGTGGATGTCGGGAGCGTCGCCCAGCTCGTCGACGATCTCGAACGCGGCTGTTTTCTGCCCTTGAAGCCGGTATGGATTGACGGAATTGACGAGGGCGACGGGATGGCTTTCGGTCAGTTCGCGGACGATCCTCAAGCAATCGTCGAAGTTCCCGTCGACGGCGACGAGCGTGGCGCCGTGGACGATCGCCTGAGCAAGCTTCCCGGCGGCGATCTTGCCCGCGGGCAAGATGACGGCGGCGCTCAAACCTGCGGCTGCCGCATAGGCCGCGGCCGAAGCCGACGTGTTGCCCGTCGAGGCGCACGCGACGACTTTTGCGTCGGTTGTCAGCACCTGGGAAATGGCAGTCGTCATCCCGCGGTCCTTGAAGGAGCCCGTGGGGTTGGCGCCTTCGACCTTGACGTAGACGGAAGCCCCTGTTCGCGAGTCAAGGGCGCGAGCGTGGACGAGCGGAGTCCCGCCTTCCTTCAGGGTGACGATCGGATCGCCGTCGTCGAAGGGGAGCCAATCGGCATACTCGCGAATGAGCCCCTGCCACTGATGCGCCATCAGGATTCCTCCACTCGGTTGACGTTGTGAACCTCGGAAATGAACTCGGCGTCGGCCAGCTCGGCCAAAGTCGCCTCGAGATCCGCTTGGAGGGCTTCGTGCGTGTTGACAGTCAGACGCGCCAGCCCGTCTTCTCCGACCGTCTGGACGACGGCCCTGATCGAGACGCCGTGTGCGGCGAACACCCCTGTGACCTTCGTCAACACACCGATTTCGTCGCGCACGGTGAACTCCGCCTGGAAGCTCGAACGGCCGCGCGACGCTTCGAGCACCGGAATGTCCCCGTATATGAGTTCGCGCGGGGCGCGCCCGCCGTCGACCTTGTGCGAGGCGGCGGCGACGACGTCGGAGAGGACGGCCGAGGCCGTCGGCGCTCCCCCGGCCCCCGGGCCGTAGAACATGAGCCGATCGGCCGCTTCTGCCTCGATGACGACCGCATTGAACGCCCCGCGAACGGAGGCCAGCGGGTGATCGAGCGGAACGAGGGTCGGGCCGACGTGCAACTCAATGCCTTCGGGGCGGCGCTTGGCCGACGCCACAAGCTTCACCACGCACCCCGAACGTCCGGCGGATTCGATGTCCGCCTTCGTTATTGAGCGAATGCCGTGGACGTGCACGTCGTCGATGCTCACACGGGTGTGGAAGGCGAGCGAGGCTAGAATCGCGCACTTGGCTGCGGCGTCGAGGCCGTCGACGTCGGCGGTGGGGTCGGCCTCCGCATAGCCCAGCTCCTGCGCTTTGGCGAGCGCTTCGTCAAAATCGAGGCCCTTTACGGTCATCTCGTCGAGAATGTAGTTCGTTGTGCCGTTGACGATGCCCAAGACGGCGGTGATCCTGTCGCCCGCAAGCGATTCGCGCAGTCCGTAGACGACGGGGACCGCGCCCGCCACCGCGGCCTCGTAGTAAAGGTCGACGTCGGCCTGCGCAGCGGCCTCGTAAAGTTCGGGGCCGTGGGCCGCGAGAAGCGCCTTGTTGCCCGTGACGACCGATGCGCCCGCGGCGAACGCCCGAAGAATGTAGGCGCGCGCGGGTTCGATTCCGCCCATAAGCTCAATGACGACGTCGGCCTCGTCGATGATCGACTCGGGATCGTCCGTCAGAAGGGACCTGTCGACGGCGGGATCGCGAGGAGCTGAGACATCCCTCACAGCGATTCCCACGAGCTCGAGCTGAGCGCCCGATCTGGCGGCGAGGTCCTCCTTTTGCTCCGAAAGCAGGCGGGCGACCTGGGTTCCCACGGTTCCCGCTCCGAGAAGGGCGATTTTAACGACGGTCACTGTTCTCCTTTCGCTGGAAGTAGCTTACCGCCATCGGGCCGATGAGGCTCGTCTATCCACAGCTTCTCGCCAATCCGCAGCCTCTCGCCCGTCTGCAGCCCCCTGTCCACCGGCGCCTCTCCTGTCTGCAGCCCCCTGTCCACTGGCCCCTCTCCTGTCTGCAGCCCCCTGTCCACCGGCGCCTCTCCTGTCTGCAGCCCCCTGTCCACTGGCGCCTCGCCTGTCCAAAGCCTCTCTGCCCACAGGCCCCTCTCCTATCCGTAGCCTCTCGCCACGTGTCATCGAGGCGCAGCGGTCACCTGGGCGCACACAGCCCTTGCCTATGCGCGATGTTCGCGCCTTCGCGCGCCGCGCCGCCGCACAAGCCTTCTTGACGAAATTCTGGGAGAATCGAATCCCGGTTCAATCTGAGTCCGGGCGGATGCGAATCCCCGCGGATGCGAGTTCGGAGAATCCAAGTCTGAGAAACAGTCGAGAAAGGCGACGGCATGAGCAGCGGCAAAAAGACGGCGACCCTCGGCGGCGTCGTTCTCGGCGAAGGCCGGACGAAGGTCATCGTCCCCGTCACGGCGGAGACTTTCAACGAAATCTCCGAGCAAACCGCGAGCATCGCGAAGCTCGGCGGGCAAACCGCGAGCGGCGCGTGGAACGGCGTCGACGTCGTCGAATGGCGGATGGATTTCCTTTCCCCTTCGATTGACGTCCTCTCAGCCCTCGAAATGCTTGCGGGCTCCGCCGATCTGCCCGTCTTGGCGACTTTCCGCACCGCGGACGAAGGAGGAAAGGCGATTGAGGCCTCCGCCTACCGGGATCTGCTCCTGGCCGTCGCTCGATCGGGAAAGGTCAGCGCGATCGACGTCGAAGCATTCCGCGACGAATCGACGGTGAGGGAAGTCATTGACGGCGCTCACGGGGCAAACGTGGCCGTCGTGGCCTCCTACCACGATTTTCACGCCACGCCGACGTCAGAGGAGATCATCTCGCGGCTCGGGGCCATGGACGCCGCCGGGGCGGACGTTCTCAAGCTCGCCTGCATGCCTAACTCCGTAGACGATCTGCTCGTTCTCCTAAGCGCGACGCATCAGGCCTCGCGTATTTTCGACCGTCCCCTCATCACGGTGGCGATGGGACCGATCGGGACGCTCTCGCGCATCGCGGGCGGCGTTTTCGGCTCATGCGCCACGTTCGCAGCCGTCGGCAAAGGCTCGGCGCCGGGCCAAATCCCGGTCTCGGACCTACGCCCGGCGCTTGACCTGCTGGATCCGGCGCAGTCGGCGACTTCTTAGCCTGCTGCGCCGCTTCTTAGCCTGCTGCATCGCAGCCTCAGTCTTCGCCGCGGCCTCAGTCCTTGCCGCGGCGGAGGTAGTCGGCGTCGAGGGCGAGGAGGTCTTCCACGGTCTCGCGGCGCACAATCCAGCGCGACGCACCGCCTCGAACGGCCACCACGCCCGGACGCGGCACATGATTGTAATTTGAGGCCATCGACCGTCCGTACGCACCGGTGGCGGGGACGGCCAGAATGTCGCCCGCCGCGAGATCTTCGGGCAGCGACACGTCGCGCACCACGATGTCCCCGCTCTCGCAATGCTTGCCGACGACCCTGCTTCTCGCGCGGCCTTCCCCCTCGCGAGACGCGAGGGCGGCCGTGTACGCGGCGTCGTACAAGGCAGGCCGAATATTGTCGCTCATCCCGCCGTCGACGGAAACATAGCGGCGCGGCCCGTCCTCCAATTCGACCGTTTTGACCGTCCCCACCGTGTAGAGAGTCACGCCCGCAGGGCCCACGATGTTGCGTCCCGGCTCGATCGAAACCCTCGGCGGCTCGATCCCCGACTCCGCGGAATGCGAAGCGACGACGGACGCGAGGGCACTTGCCAATTGCGCGGGGCTCGGGGGAGCCGAGTCGCCGCCCGTGTAGCGGATGCCATAGCCTCCGCCGAAATCGACCTCGCGAAGCTCTAATCCGATCTCGCGACGGACCCGGGCACGCAAGTCGAGCACCGCGCGTGCGGCTTCCTCGAAGGCCTCGACGACCAGGATCTGCGAACCGATGTGCGAATGCAGGCCGACGAGCCGCAAATTCGGCGCGTTCACCGTTTTCTCGACGGCCTGCCAAGCGGCGCCGCTCGCGATCGACAGACCGAATTTTTGATCCTCCACAGCGGTGGACATGTATTCGTGGCCGCCGGCGTGCACCCCGGTCGTCACCCTGAGCATGACGGAGGCGACGGCGCCCTCGTCGCGCGCGATCGAATCGACGAACTCCAACTCGGCCAAAGAATCGACGACGAAGTGCCCGGCTTCCGCCCGCAGAGCGAGCTCGACTTCTTCGCGCGACTTGTTGTTGCCGTGCATCCCGATGCGGCTGCCCGGAACGCCCGCAGCCAGCGCCGTGCGAAGCTCTCCCTCGGAACAGGCGTCCACGGCGAGCCCCTCGTGTGCGACGGCCTTGGCTACGGCGACGCACAAAAAAGCCTTGCCTGCGTAATAGACGTCAGCCCCCCGAAGGCGGGAGAAGGCCTCGTCCATGGCCTCTTTCCAGGCGCGCGCCCGGGCGCGCAGCACGTCCTCGTCAAGAACGTAAAGCGGCGTTCCGTACTCCGCCGCCAACTCGCTCACGCCGACGCCGCCGATCGCGATCTCGCCGCCGACGCGGCGGGCCGACGAGGGCCACAGCCCGTCCAACGAGCCGTCGGGTTCGGGCGCGGGAAGGTTTTCGAGATTCATATAAGCACTACATCCTCTCCGGAGCGCTGACGCCGAGCAGGCCCAGCCCGTTGGCAAGAACCACGCCCGCAGCGTCGTTCACCCACAAGCGCGTTCTGTGAAGATCGGCGACCTCCTCTTCCGCGCGAGGCGTGACCCGAGCCTTACCATACCATGTATGGTATGCGGCCGCAACCTCCTCGAGGTATCGCGCGACGCGGTGAGGCTCGCGAAGAATCGCCGACTGTGCCGCGACATCCGGAAAGCGCGCAAGCGTGCCGAGAAGCTCGGAATCGACGGCGTCCAGCAGACCGGGGGCAAATCCGTCCTCGCGCCTGACGCCGTGGGAGGCGGCGTTCGACGCCACCGAGCACGTGCGCGCGTGGGCGTATTGGACGTAGTAGACGGGGTTGTCGTTCGTGCGGGAGGCGACGAGGTCGAGGTCGAGGTCGAGCGTCGTGTCCACGGATGCCCGGACGAGCGAATAACGGGCCGCGTCCACGCCGACGGCGTCGACGAGGTCCTCAAGCGTCACGACGGTTCCCGCCCTCTTGGACATGCGCACGGGGACGCCGCTGCGGACGAGGTTGACCAGCTGGCCGATGAGGATCTCCATGTTCTCGCCCGGCCCGGCCGTATCGCCGTAGGCTCTGGCCATGGCGTACATGCGGCCGATGTACCCGTGATGGTCGGCGCCGAGCATGTAGACGCAGTTGTCCGCGCCGCGGGCGCGCTTGTCGAGATAATAGGCGAGGTCGCCCGCAAAATAGGCTGCTTCGCCGTCGGATTTGACGATCACCCTGTCCTTGTCGTCACCGAAGTCTGTCGTGCGAAGCCACAGGGCGCCTTCTTTTTCATAGACGACGCCGCGCTCGCGCAGACGCTCGATCGCCTTGGAGACCGCACCCGATTCGTGGAGCGAATCCTCATGGAAGAAGACGTCGAAATCGGAGCGGAAATCGTGGAGCGAAGACTTGATTTCTGCGAACATCAGCTCGACGCCTCGCGAACGGAAAGCCTCGTGGGCCTGCTCGTCGGGAAGCTCGCGCGGATCCGGTTCGCCGTCGGCAATCGAATCGGCGACGACCCTCTCGGCGATCTCCGTGACGTACTGACCGCCGTATCCGTCCTCGGGGACGTCCTCGCCACGCGCTCGCGCCAGGAGGGACGCGGCGAAACGGTCGATCTGATTGCCGTGGTCGTTGAAGTAATATTCCTTGACGACCTTCGCCCCCGAAAACTCGAGGATCCGAGCGAGCGAATCGCCGACGGCGGCCCAGCGCGCTCCGCCGATGTGGAGGGGGCCGGTGGGATTGGCCGAGACGTACTCGAGATTGACCGTCTTGCCGGCGTCGCCTTCCGTGCGCCCGTAGGAGCCGCCCGCCTCGACGACGGCCCGGGCGAGCTCGCCGACCGATGCGGCGGAGAGCCGTATGTTGACGAACCCGGGCCCCGCGACTTCGGCTTCCTCCACCCCGTCGTGCGCCGCGATCCGCGCCGCGAGGAGCTCGCCCAGTTCGCGCGGATTCCTCCCGGCGCGCCTGGCCAGCTGCATCGCGACGTTCGTGGCCCAGTCGCCGTGCTCGCGAGACCGAGGGCGCTCCACCTTCACGACGGGCAGCTCGCCTTCGATCGTCAGAGTGCCGTCGGCGACGGCGGAGGCAAGTTCGTCGGCGACGAGCCGACTGAGTTCTTCGGGTGTCATGCGCGCAATTCTACGCGGCGGCTCCGACACATTCTCGCGAACGGGCCGCCCCGGGAAGCGCGAACTCGGTCATAGCTGCTAAAGTTACTTCTCAGGCCCCAATAGCTCAGTGGATAGAGCGTTTGCCTCCGGAGCAAAAGGTCGCAGGTTCGAATCCTGTTTGGGGTACAGCCTATGAACTCGGATGCCGCTACGAACCGGGGCGCGGCTGGGAACCGGGGCGTCGCTACGAGCGGCTGACCGGGAGCCCTCGTTCCCGCAGCCCCTCGTACATCGCAGTCGGAACGTCCGTGATGATGCCGTCCACGCCCATGTCGAGAAGCCGGGCGGCGGCGGCGACGTCGTCGATCGTCCACGCGTGGACCGCGATCCCCGCCTCGTGCGCCGATGCGACGAATCTCTCCGTCAGCACGGGAACCCCGCGGAAGGAAAGCGGGACTTGGGCGACTTGGGCGTCGGGAAGGCCTTTGAGCAGACGCCGACGCGCCGCCCCCGTCCTTGCTCGCGAGGCCGCGACGATCCTGGCGATGGCGCCTATGCCCAGCGAGCTCGCTGTTTCCGGCAGCTCGCCTCGCATGCGTCGCAGCCGACGCTCCGAAAAGCTCGCGACGCACACCCTGCTCTGGGCGCCCGCCTCGCGTATCGCTCGGGCGAGCGGGGCTGCGACGTCGTCGGACTTCGCGTCGATGTTGAAAACGGCGTCAGGGTGCCTTTCGAGCGCCTCGTCCACGCGCATGACCGCCGGTCCGCCGTCGCCGCCGCGAACCCTGGCGAGCTCCCTCCACGTGTAGCCGCGGACCTTCCCGGCGGCGCCGACGGTTCGGTCCAGGGTCGCATCGTGGCTGAGGACGGCGACGCCGTCGAGTGTGGCGCGAGCGTCGGTCTCCAGGTAGCGGAAGCCTCGCTCGCCCATGGTCAGGAAGGCCTCTGCGGTGTTCTCCGGGCACTCCCCCGCGCCGCCGCGGTGGGCGACGACGATGGGGGCGCCGATGGGATAGAGCATCGCATCAGCCGCAAACCTGCGAGGCGTCGACCGCCTTCTGATCCTTCAGGAACTGGACGGGGTTCATGAGCTTGTCGTTTTGGTCGTGCACCTCCAGGTGCAGGTGCGGACCGGTGGAATTGCCGTTGGAGCCCACCTTTCCGATGACCTGGCCCGCCTTGACCGTGTCGCCCTTCTTGACGAGAACCCCGTTGTCGTACATGTGGATGTACCACGTGTAGTACGTCTTGCCGCCGATCTCGTGCTTGACGATGATGAGGTTGCTCGAACGCCCTTGAATCCCGGCGCCGGCGTGGGTGACGACGCCGTCGGCGACGGCGTGGATCGGCGTTCCCATCGGTGCCGCGAAATCCTGGCCGGCGTGCATCGAGACGTCGCCGTAGATCGGGTCGACGCGGTATCCGAAGGCCGACGTCAAACGATAAACGCCTTGCTGGAGGGGCATGACGATTTGACCGCCTTGGCGAGAGCCGGCGAATGCCGCCCGCGCCCCGGCCGCCCCGGCGGCGGAGCAGGTGGTCGTCTCGTTGCCGCTCTCGTTCTCTTTGGCCTGGTGAGAGAACTCGTTGGCCATCGAGCGGGCCTGCGCGTTGGCGTCGCCGGTGAGAGCGGCAGGAACGTCGGCCTTCTCTTTCGTCTCGCCGCCGATGTAGGAGCGAGAGAGATTGTTCTGCGCGGCGGTCGCCGGCGTGTTGTTCGTTGCAAGAATCGGCACGCCTACGGCCACCAGCGTCGCGACGCCGGCCGCCACGCCCTGGATGGCCCACTTCTTCGATCCGAAGGAAGCCGGCTGCTCGCTCGCGGCGCGCTCGGAGTCCGCCTTGGCGATTTTCCCCTTGGCGCCCCTGCCGTCCTTTGCAGCTTTTCCGTCCTTCGCGTCTACCGGGGCCTTCGCCTGCGCGGCGGCCCTTCCTGCTTTGCCGCTTCTGCGCCGACGCTCCAAACGGGACATCTGCGCGCCTTCGGAAATGGCGTCGCTGATCTCGTTGCGGGTGAGAACAGCGGTCTCCTCGTCGGACTCATTCGCCCCGGCCTCGCTGTCGAAGGCCGCTGCCGCGGCCTCGGCCTCACGTTCGGCCTCGAGGATCTTCCGCGCCAACTCGGCCTGCTGCCGCCTGCGCTCCCGGCGAGCCTCTTGGCTCACAGTTTCTTGATCTGCGCGACGCTCCTCGGCGGCCCTGCGCTCGTCTTCGGCGCGTTGCTCATCGGCGGCGCGGGCCTCCGCCGCTTTTCGCGACGCCTCGGCCTCCTGTTCCCGCAGCTGTTGCGCCCTGCGGGACTTCTCCAGGCGAGCGGCCTTCTTGGCCTCGCGCTCCTTGCGCGCCTCCTCGGCTTTGCGGTCCGCCTCCGCCTGGCGGACGATCTCCAGACGCCTCGTAATGACGGCGAACGGGCTGCTTCCCGCGGGTCCGGCGGCTGCGGCCTTTGCCTTCTGGGCTTCCTGAGCCTTCCGGGCCTCCTCGGTTTTCCGCCGCACCTCTTCGGCCTGGCGAATCGCCTCGGCCTCTTGCTCTTCCTCCGCCCGACGCGCCTCCTCAGCCTTGCGCGCCTCTTCGGCGCGCCTGGCCTCTTCGGCTTCGCGCGCCTCCTCAGCCTTACGGGCCTCTTCAGCTCTCTGTGCCTCTTCGGCGCGACGAGCTTCCTCGCGTGCGGCCCTCCGCGCCGCGCGCTCCTTGCGAAGCTCCTCCAGCTTGCGGGCCTCCTCGGCCTTGCGCGCTTCCTCGGCGCGGCGGACTTCCTCGAGTTTGCGTGCGGCCCTCCGCGCCGCGCGCTCCTTGCGAAGCTCCTCCAGCTTGCGGGCCTCTTCAGCCTTGCGGGTTTCCTCGGCCCGCCTGGCCTCTTCAGCCCGACGCGCCTCCTCCAGCTTGCGGGCTTCTTCAGCCTCGCGGACCTCTTCGGCCTTGCGCGCGGCCTCAACCCTTCGCGAAATCTCTTCTAACCGAGCTTCCTCCTCGGCGATCCTCGCACGCTCCGCCTCCTGGCGCGCGCGATTCTCAGCCTCACGGTGCTCTGCCCGCCTCGCCTTGCGTGCTTCGGCAGCTTCTTCCATCTCGCGAGCCAACCGCACCTGGCGGCGGTTGAGGCTCGGGGTCTCCTGCCTAACACCCGAACGGCGCGTCCGGGCAGCCTGAACCTGAGCCTGCGGCTCGGTGTTAAGTGCGTGCCTGCCCATCATCCTCCGGTTCTACGTGATTTTCCGGTGACTCCATTACAAAATGATAACGGACCCGCCGAAAGGCCACCACCCGCTTCACGCGACGACGGCCGAGACGACCTTCTCAATGGCGGGACGTTTTCCCAAACGCCCCCTCACTCCCTTTTAAATCACTCCTACAAATATCGCATGTATCTGCAGTCGACGTCGGTTTTAGAAGTACACATCACTTTTGACGCATGAAACTCGTCGCCAAGTCCCGTAGCCTTAATGTGTCGAATTCCAAAGGAGTGGGGAAAACAGTGTCAACGCAGCCACACGACGACTTCGGGCCCAACCGCGGCTTCATCGAGGATCTCTACGCCGACTTCCTCAAAAATCCGTCTGCCGTCCCTCCGCAGTGGGGCGACCTCTTCAGAAGATGGCGCGCCGAGGGGCGCCCCGTGCACAGACGGGCGGATCCCGACACCGCCAAGGCGCAGATCGAGATTCACTCCCAGAACGACTCCCGGCAGGCGGCCCCGGACTCGGTCTCCACCCGTTCGGACCTCCCTCCCGCTCCGCCGGCCGCGGCGCAGCCGGCCCTCACCCCCTATGCCAAGCGGCACAAGCTGGTGGCGAGCGACACCCCTATCTCTTCGGGCGAAACCGTCCGCATGAAGGGCACGGCGAAGTCCGTCGCGGCCAACATGGACGCTTCGCTCGCCATTCCGACGGCGACGTCGTTCCGCGAAATCCCAGCCAAAACGATGTTCGACAACCGCGCCATCGTCAACGAGCGGCTGCGGGCCACCCGGGGCGGCAAGGTGAGCTTCACCCACCTGGTGGCCTTCGCCGCGATTGAGGCGCTCGTCCAGATGCCTGAGATGAACGACTCGTACGCGCTGGCCGACGGCAAGCCCGCGGTCCGCCATCCCGAGCACGTCAATTTCGGCATCGCGATCGACGCTCGCCGCCCCGACGGCTCCCGCACCCTCGTCGTGCCTTCCGTCAAAGCCGCCGAACTCATGACTTTCCGCGATTTCCTCTCCGCTTACGAAGACCTCGTGCGCCGCGGACGCGAAGGCGCCTTGGGAATCGACGACTTCACGGGAACCACCGTCTCGCTCACAAATCCCGGAGGCATCGGCACAACCCAGTCCGTCCCCCGGCTCATGGCGGGGCAAGGCGCGATCATCGGCGTCGGCTCCATGGTCTATCCCGCCCAGTTCGCCGGCACGTCAGACGCCGTGCTGGCCCGCCTCGGCGTCTCCAAAGTGGTCACCATCTCCTCCACCTACGACCACCGCGTGATTCAGGGGGCCACGTCGGGCGAGTTCCTACGCCTCATCGAACGCAAACTCACCGGCCTCGACGGCTTTTACGACAGGGTCTTCCATTCGCTCCACGTTCCGACGGAGCCTTTCGTCTTCGAGCGCGACGTCGAATACAACCCGCTCAAAGACCTGGACAAGGCTTCTCGCGTGACGAGCCTCATCCACGCGTATCGCTCGCGGGGGCATCTCATTGCGGACACGGACCCGATCTCTTTCCGCACCCTCCGCCACCCGGACCTTTCCCTCGGGTCCTACGGCCTGACGTCGTGGGACCTCGACCGCTCCTTTCCCACCGGGGATTTCACGGACAACGGCTCAATGACCCTGCGCGACGCGCTTTCGCTGCTGCGAGAGACATACTGCGCGTCGATCGGCTTCGAGTACATGCACATCACGGATCCGGAGCAGCGCCGCTGGTTCCAGGAGCGAATCGAACGCCCGCGCGCCAAGCTCACCGACGACGAGCGCTTTCAGATTCTCGAGAAGCTCAATCAGGCGGAGGCGTTCGAGACCTTCCTGCACACCAAGTACCTCGGGCAGAAGCGCTTCTCGCTCGAAGGCGGGGAATCGCTCATTCCCGCGCTTGACGCCATACTTTCCCGCGCCGCCCACGACGGCCTCGATTCGGTTGCGATCTCGATGTCCCACCGGGGAAGGCTCAACGTCCTGACGAACATCGCGGGAAAGCAGTACAAGCAGATCTTCACTGAATTCGACGGATTCGTCGACGAGCGCACCGTCCAGGGCTCGGGCGACGTCAAGTACCACCTGGGAACCGAGGGGACGTACACCTCCCCGACCGGCGAGACGACCGGCGTCTATCTCGCGGCGAACCCTTCGCACCTCGAAGCGGCGAACGGCGTTTTGGAGGGCATCGTCCGCGCACGCCAGGACCTCCAAGACCGGGGAGACCGGGGCTTCGCCGTCTTGCCGATTCTCGTCCACGGCGACGCCGCATTCGCCGGCCAGGGCGTCGTCCCGGAGGTTCTCAATCTTTCGCAGCTTCGCGGCTACCGCACCGGCGGAACCGTTCACATCATCGTCAACAACCAGATCGGATTCACAACCGCCCCCCATTCCGGGCGCTCCTCGAACTACGCGAGCGACGTGGCGAAGGGCCTGCAGATACCGATCTTCCACGTCAACGGCGACGACCCGGAGGCGGTCGTGCGCGCGGCCGCGCTCGCGTACGAGTATCGCCAGGCCTTCTCGAAAGACGCAATCGTCGACGTCGTCTGCTATCGACGCCGCGGACACAACGAAGGCGACGATCCGTCGATGACCCAGCCGGTCATGTACGCCCTGGTCGATTCGAAAAGGACGACCCGCCAGCTGTACAAGGAGGCGCTCATCGGCCGAGGCGAGATGACAGCCGAGCAGGCAGAGGCCTTCGAAGAGAACTACCGGGTGACCCTCGACAACGCCTTCCGGCAGGTCAAGGCCGCCGAGGCCGAGGCGGCGGCCGGCAAGTCCGGCGTCTACGAAGGCCTCGAGATTCCCGCAGCCCAGCAGGAAGACGCGGGGACGATGATCGGCTGGACCAGCTGGACCACCCGCGAGATCCTGGCCAGGATCGGCGACGCCCACCTTCAAATCCCCGACGGCTTCACGCCTCACCCGAAGATCACCCAGCTCTACGAGCGCAGGGCGAAGATGATGCGCACCGGAGACGTCGATTGGGGCATGGGAGAGATCGCCGCATTCGGCTCGCTCCTCATCGAAGGGGTTCCCGTGCGCATGTCCGGGCAGGACGTGCGCCGCGGAACCTTCGTCCAAAGGCACGCGGTTTCCCACGACCATGAGACCGGCGCAGAGTGGACGCCCCTCGATCATCTGACGGAAGACCAGGCAAAGCTGTGGATCTACGACTCCCCCCTTTCCGAGTATTCGGTCATGGCCTTTGAGTACGGCTATTCCCTCGAACGCCCGGACGCGCTGGTGGTGTGGGAGGCGCAGTTCGGCGACTTCGCGAACGGCGCCCAAACGGTTGTCGACGAATTCGTCTCATCCGCCGAGCAGAAGTGGAACCAGCATTCGTCTCTCGTGCTCCTCCTTCCCCACGGATACGAAGGCCAGGGGCCCGACCATTCCTCCGCGCGAATCGAGCGGTATCTCCAGCTGTGTGCGCAAGACAACATGTGGGTCTGCCAACCGTCGACCCCGGCCAACCATTTCCACATGCTGCGCACGCAGGCTTATGAGCGTCCGCGCCGGCCGCTCATTGCTTTCTCGCCGAAACAGCTTCTGCGACGTCGGGGCGTCGTCTCGCCGGTCGAAGACTTCATTCGGGGTTCCTTCCTCCCGGTCATCGGCGACGACGCCGAGCATGAAGCCCGCAGAAGCGATGCCTCGGAAGGCGCGCCCGCCGGAGATGCGCCGGCGCGAGAGGCGAGCACCGGAGGCGCATCACGAGAGGCGCCCGCCGGAGGCGCATCCACGCGAGAGGCGACTACCCGAGACATGCCGCGAGCCCACATCGACCGAGTCCTCCTCTGCTCCGGACGCATCTATTACGATTTAGCCGATTTCCGCAGGAAGATCGGGGACTGGCGGACGGCGATCGTCCGGCTCGAGCAGTACTATCCGCTGGCCACCGAGGCTCTGCGGGCGGAGCTGGCAAAGTACCCCGGCGCCGAGATCGTATGGGTCCAGGACGAGCCCGAGAACATGGGCGCGTGGCGCTTCCTCCTCGTCACCGTGTTTCGCGAGCTCGGGCTCACGCCAAGGCTCGTCTCCCGCCCTGCCTCGGCGTCGCCGTCGGTCGGCATCGCCCGAGCCCACACCACTCAGAACGAGATCCTCATGCGTGCTGCGTTCGAGCGCTGAGGCCCGCGTTCAAGAGCCTCCGCGCGCCTTCAAAACGCCGACGCCGACCTCCAGGAGCCGCCGCACGCTTTCACGGACTGCCGCTCCGCGCGGTTTTCTCTCGGAGCTGCTTCCCAGTCCCCAGATTGGGGCATTCTAACCCGGCTTGTCGTCGGCTGATTCTAGCCCGGCTTGTCCTCGGCTGATTCTAGCCCGGCTTGTCCTCGGCTGCGGCGCAGGCAGCCCCAGCCCCGCAGAATGGGGGCGGTTCCCGCCGACGACGGCAACACTGCCCTCAACCTTTCCCAGCCCCGCAGATTGGGGGCAGTTCTCCAAGCTGGACGGGCGGCTCTCTGATGCCGACGGGCGGCCCTCCGATCCGAATGGGCGCGCTTCTTCGCCCCAGATTGACGCTTCTTCGCCCCAGATTGGCGCCGCTTCCACAACAGCGGAGGCGCTACAGTCTAGAGTTGAGGTAACTTCTAAGATGCAGCACAACTGAGGAGCAAACGTGGCGATCTTCTTCATCGGCGACGAGCTCGTCGCGGGCTTCGGCGACGCGCGGGCTCTCGGCTGGACTGGGCGAGTCATGGCACGAACCCGCAGCGAACCGCCTCTCATGCCAATAACCCTTGCTGTTCCAGGCGAAGACACAGCAGCGCTGGCCAAACGCTGGGGCGACGAAGTGGCCCGACGCCTTCGCCACGATGAGGACAATCGTCTCATTATCGGTCTCGGATCCCATGACCTCGACTCGGGCCAGACGCTTGCCCGCGCTCGCCTCCATCTGGCGAACATCCTCGATGCGGCTGCTCGAATGAAGCTCCGGTCCTTCATCGTCGGTCCTCCCCCGCGTCGAGAAGTGCCTTTCAAAATCCAGCTGGATCTGTCGAAAGCCTTCGGCGACGTCTGCGCTCGCCGCGATCTCCCTTACGTCGACACTTTCACTCCTCTCGTCGAGCATGAACAGTGGAACACCGACTTGTCGATGTCCAGCGGCTACGAACCACGCCAAGCCGGCTACGGCCTCATCGCATGGCTGGTTCTCCACAATGGGTGGAACGATTGGCTGGGAGTCCCGGCCGTCGGCGCGTCTTAGGCCCGCTTAGAGTCTTTAGATCAATTTAGACTCTTTAGTCCCACTTAGGGCCTAAACCACCCTTCAAGGCGTTCTCCCCGCGGCCTTGGCGAACGCGCCGACTCTTTGCCCAACCGCCTTACGTCTCTTGCTCAGTCATGTTCCGTGCTTCCTGGTGCCCATTGTTTTGCCGTCAGGCGATGTGAAGACAAAGCCTCCGCTGTGGTGCGCGATCGCGATTCTTTCGCGGTGAACTAGGGCATGGTGGTGCCAGCACAGCAGGACGGCGTTCGCAAGGTCGGTTCTTCCGCCCGCTTCCCATGGCAAGGCGTGATGAACCTGTCCATGGGAAATCGTGTCTCCGCATCCCGGATATCGGCATGTCCGATCTCTCGCGATGACCGCACGGGTTTGCGCGGGAGTGAACAGGCGTTTCTCCCTGCCCACGTCGAGCACTTCGCCGCTTGCCGAGAAAATGAGGCGTGAAACGGACGAATCGCAAAGCAGCCTCGCCAGCTGGGTGGCCGACAGTGGCGAGCCGTCGTCTAAAACGGCCGGATCGTTCCCTCGCAAGGCATCAACGTCGGTCAAAGCAGGAATCACCCCTAAAATCGTTCCAAATTCTTCTTGTTGTCTCACAGACGATTCCAGGCATGCGCCGAAACGCCCTTGCCCTCGACCAGCTTCACGGCATGCTTCCCCTAGGCAGCCCACACCGTCGCGGCGTTCCGATTGGTTTGAGCCGCCACGACTCCGATCCGTCCTCGCTTTCGACAGCCGCGTCTCCTCCTTTGAAGGCGAACCGTCGCGTTCCTCGCCGATGCCGTCGTCGCCCGCAACACTCCGGCCTTGCACGTCTTCAGTCCCCGGACGAGGCGTCCCGCTTTCCAAGCCGCGAAGAGTTTCGAAGGGGACGTGCACTAAAATATGCGGTCGGATTCTTGCTCCTTTGCCGAGGCCGCCTTCGTCAAGCTTCGCGCCGGCCAGTTCGACGAGCGCACTGGCTCGCCGTTGCGGCAAACTTCTGGCGTCCTCAACGCGTTTGCGGCCCATGAACGCCGACAAGGCGGTGTCCACGATCGCCGAACTCTCGTCCGACAGCCACCCGGAAATGCGCATCCCCGACCCTTCTTTCGCGAAGGCCACGTTCTCTTTCTTCGCCTCGGCTTTCTCAGTCTCGACTCCGAACGACGGGCTGTGCCGATAAGCGCGCGCCTTGACGCGCCGCTCGAACTCCCGCGGGGCGCACTCCCGCGCCCATGCGACAAACTCCTCCTCAACGGCGTCGGTGAACGCGTCTTCCAACTCGGGCGCCGACAAGAAGCGACGAACGACATCGACGTGCCCCGCGAAAACCTCGCCGTTCTTCAAGGCCTCCGACATCCTGCGCAGCCCCGAATCAAGGGCCTCGGCCCGTTTGATTTCCTTGGCAGCCGCGCTCGGCGATTGCCCTGAAGTCTTCTCGCTCCAAAGCACAAAGGTGCGAGCCCCCGAAGCGCGCCAGCTTTCATTCTTCTCAATGGCGACGAGCATCCGCCCGCGCACCGCTCCCAGCCGAGAAACGGCCTTCGCGAGATCAGCGGCTCCAGCCGTCAGCCTTTCCTCGGACAAGGCGGAAAGGTCGACCTCCCCCAACTCCGTCACAACTTCATTCAAACGCGAAAGGCAATCGGCAAATCTGTTGTCGCCCCCTAGACTCCGCCGCTGGACAGGCGGATCCACATCGGACGGACCGCAGCCGGACCCCGCGGCATCCGGCTGCATATCGGCGTCGACACTCATCGAACTCGCCTCCTTTCGCTCTCTATCCCTTCGCCCACTATCCTACAGAAGCAGCAGCCCAATGTCAATTTTTTGTTCGATAAAATCTTTCAAATTATTCTTTTAAATATTTTATAATTACCGACTAAACAAACGACATCGAAACCTAAGTTTGCAAAAACGCGATGGAGCGTTCGGCCCTCAACCGACGCCTACCAGCCTACTCAGGAACAGTCATCACGCAACCGACCTATTCAAAGATCACCACGCGACCAACCTATTCAAAAGTCACCACGCGACCAACCTATTCATCACCACGCAACAACTCTTCGCGAACGGCACTAGGCAACCAGCCCTATTCGGGACCAGCCCTATTCAGGAACAGTCACCAGGCAAAACGGGTGCCCTGCGGGATCGGCGTAGATCCGCCATTCTTTAGGTCCGGGGTCAAGAATCGGCGTGAGAGGGCGCCCGCCTGCCTTTTCGACGACGCCGCAGGCCTCTGCCAAATCCTCAACCAGCAGATCGAAATGCACTTGATGCTCGCCGCTCCCTCCGGGCCACCTCGGAGGCACGTACCCCTCACAGCGATGGAATGAAAATCTCCCGACGGGTTCCCACTCCAAGGTCACCCACTCCGGCCGCTCTTCGCCGGAAACAGCCAGCTCCGGCTCTTCGCTGGCAACACTCCATTCGCACGCATCACCGACAACACTCCATTCGCACGCGTCGCCGACGGCGGAAGCCCGACCGCCTGCCTCCCGACCGCGACCGTCCCCGTCGGCAAAAGCCCCGCTTTCACCTCCGGCGCCTTTGACAAGCCCCCGCCCTCCCGGCGGCTCGGGAAGCTCGAGAACCTGTTGCCAGAACCTCGCCAGCGCGACGGCGTCGTCGCACTCAAAAACAAGTTGCGTCAATCGTCCAACGGCCATGGACCGAATTTATCACCGACGTACACAGCGGACTCCTCGAACGGCAGGAAGCACGGCGCAGACTCGGCAAACGGCAGGAAAACACCGGGCAGACTCGGCGAACGACAGGAAACACCGGGCAGACTCCCTGGGCGGCGAATGAAACGCAGCCGATTCCGCGAACGCCAGCCGAAAACACCGCACTCACGATCGGGCGCGGCAAACACCCGACCGGTTTCGCGCAACGAGATACCGCGCACCGCACCCCGCGATCGGACGCGCGAAATACACTGCCATAGCGCAGCCACACCTGCGGGCCGCGCGCAAACAAAGCCACAGCACGGCCGCGCCCGGAAAACCCGCGAAACGGGGAAAATACGGGCGTCGAAAGGGCCCGGATCTTAGACCCGGGCCCGGCGCTCATGCGTTGGGACGCTTGCCGTGGTTGGCAGGCTTTCCCGCGCGCGAGCGACGCTTGCGACCGCGACGGCTCATTGTTGCTCCTCAAATCGATTGCGCACCCGAAAGGCACACGACAGATCGAAAGTGTATCAGCCGACGACGTCGGCCGCTATGCGCCGCCACAACCGCCAGCCGCCCAATATGGCCTGCGCATCCCCCGCGGCATGAAAGGCCTGTCAAACCGCATCCAGTTCAGCTTTGGTCGTCCTGCTTTAGTCGTCCCGCGCCTCTTGTTCTCCGTTTGTTCCCCGTCGCCCCAAAAAGGCCCGCGCGCTCGCCTGCCCCCGCCGCCGGGAAGAATCGTGGTGCGCCGGAGAGCGCCAAAAGGCGCGATGCGTTCCCGACTTTCACGGAAGAGCATTTCGCATGGAAAACGCTTTACGCGCAAGAACGGCCCACAAGAGAGGGTTGTCCACAAGCGGAACTCTGCACACCCGTCCTCGTATAGACTTGGAACCACTCGAGGAGAAAGGACCGCCACGATGGCCGAAACGCTGAGTCGCCTGAAAGCCCAGTTCATCGACACCGTAATGGACCCCGATTCGGGCAGGGAAAAGTTCGAAGCATTTCGCTCTCACCTCGTTAGAAGCATCATCGACAACAAAAATGACGAGTTTTCCCAAATCGTCGAAGGAAACGTGTATCGCGACTTCTCCCGAGGAGAGACGGTTATAACCGTCTCTCTCATCGTTCGCGACCCTGTATCAAAAAGCGTGCGCCAGGCCGATCGGCTGATCAGCGACTCGGCCTCAGAGGTCGGCATAAATGTCGTCGACGACGACACTCCGCGTTCAGAAGACAAATACAACTTGGAACAAGACGGACTCAGCTTGGTCCCGGCATGAGCGAGGACGTGTCTCGCGAACCGCCTTTAGTTCGCTTTGCGCGCATGGTAAACAGCCACCTTGGAGCTTTCTTAACTCCCACAGGATCAGTTCTGTTGGCCGTGGCCGCATTTTTCCAGACCTCATCACTCCTTTTGTGGCTTTTCCTCGGCGGCGGTGCGTCCTTGACGATCATTGGACAGATCCAGTCGGAGAAAAAGGGGAAGAGCCTCCGTCAGATTTTAATCGATCTGGACAAGGCAAGGGAGCAAAAGTCAACTGCTCAAAAAGCTCTTTCCGAGGCAATTGAAGGCGTAGGCACTAATCTTTCCATGGAGCTTGGCCTATGGTCGCCTGAAGTTCGTTTTACGATATACGCGCACGACGACGACAAACGCGAGTTCATTCCCATTATTCGGAGCTTTGACAACCCAAAACTGGCCAAAAAGAATCGAACATCCTATCCGGACTCACAAGGATATCTGGGGAAAGTTTGGGAACAAGGGGAATGCAGCCACATGCGCAAACATGAACCAAGCGTCAGGGCAGAATCTCTAGAATTAGGTTTCACGGAGGAAGAATACAGGAACCTCACCCTCAAACCACGCTCATTAAAGGGCGTCCGTCTGAGCAAAGGGAAACAGCACATTGGGGCCATCCTCTGGGAATCCGAGAACCCGAAACGCATCGACACCAGCAACTCCCTCCTCGACAACATCAAAGACAACGCCAGGCTAATTGACCTTCAAGCGGTCTTCGCCGCCTCTACGCTTCTCTTCTCCGATCTTTCCGAGCATTTCTTCGAGAAGAGCAGCTGAAGAGGAAACGGAACAGCTAAAGAAAACAGTTAGAGAAGTTATCGAGGGCGACGACGGCAGATAACGACGGCAGCCAAGGAACGCGGCAAACCGCATTCTCCACTCGGGCCCAGCAAAGCCGGACGTTCAAAGCCACAGTATCCGCAGCCTCAGGCCAGTCCACCCCGCCGAGCTCCGCTTCGCCGCCGGGCCTCCCCCACAGGACTCGGCTCCGCCGCCAGGCCCTCGTCCCCGGTGTCGGGACAGACACCACGACGCGGGCGCAGGTCTGGCGGCGACCTCTGCCCTATGGCCGCCCCGGCCCGAGGTTCTACGCCGCCCCTCCCTATGCAGCGCAGCGCTACACCGCCGCCAATCCGCAGACGCTCTACTCCTTCGCCCGGTCTGAAAACCACCACGGCTTTCATACGGTCGCCAACTCGTAGACGCTCTAGGCCTTCGCCGGCCTGCAGCCGTTTTACGCCGTCGTCGACCTGTAGACGGCTATCTGGTTCGTCACCCGCATGCGAAGGCTGACGGGCGCCGATTCTGCGCAGCACGACCTCTTAACGATTTCGCGGACGTGGATTTCCGCCTCGGCCAGCTCCGAGCAGTGGGGGCACGTCTCGCAGTGGCGCCGCAGACGCGCGGCCGCTTCGAGAGGCATTTGAGCGTCGAGCAACTCGAAAAGATGGTCGGCAACCTCTTCGCACGACCCTTCGAGGAAGCTCCCCGCCGCACCGCACGGGCCTCCGACGTCCGCGCCTCGCACGCCTCGGCTGCCGTCGCCGTCCAGCCTGCCGCCATCGGCCCTGTCGCGAAAGCCGTCCGGCCCGTCGCCGGCTCCAGCCAGACCCTCGGCCCCGCCTGCCCCTGCGTCCTGCAAGCTCCGATCCGACTTCGCCCTCAAGATCTCCTCGACGGCCTTCGCTATCTCCTCGTCGCTTCTCATTTCGTCTCCTTCTTGCCGTACCCCAGATCCCGCGCGTAGTCGGTCAACAGATCGCGCAGCTGCCGCCTGCCTCGGTGAAGCCGCGACATGACCGTCCCTATCGGGGTGTCCATGATCTCCGAGATCTCCTGATAGGAAAAACCTTCGACGTCGGCCAGATAGACCGCGAGG